>Ga0070741_10002212_pt1 | contig 53754 bp, 61 predicted proteins | sample Coa_R1_4_FD_66440 | JGI IMG/M metagenome (GOLD analysis project Ga0070741, IMG submission 66440) | Surface soil microbial communities from Centralia Pennsylvania, which are recovering from an underground coalmine fire - Coalmine... | ecosystem: Environmental > Terrestrial > Soil > Unclassified ... | reverse complement strand
CGCGCAGAACTCGACCATGTCGGTGACGAGCCGCATCGACGGCTCGGGCGGGAAGATGTACTCCTTCTGCGCGATGTACTCCTTGAGGATGTCCGTCTGGATCGTCCCGCGGAGCCGCTCGCGCGGCACACCCTGCTCCTCGCCGACGCAGAGGTAGAACGCGAGCAGGATCGCGGCCGGCGAGTTGATCGTCATCGACGTCGAGACGTCGCCGAGCGGGATGCCGGAGAAGAGGGTCTCCATGTCCGCGAGCGAGTCGACGGCGACGCCTTCGCGCCCGACCTCCCCGAGCGAGCGCGGATGGTCGGAGTCGTACCCCATCAGCGTCGGCATGTCGAAGGCGGTCGAGAGGCCCGTCTGGCCGTGGTCGAGGAGGTAGCGGAAGCGCTGGTTCGTCTCCTCCGCGGTTCCGAAGCCGGCGAACTGCCGCATCGTCCAGAGCCGGCCGCGGTACATGGTCGGGTAGACGCCGCGCGTGAACGGAAACTCGCCGGGCGCGCCGAGATCGCGGTCGTGGTCGAGCTCGACCGTCTCCGGCGTCGCGACGACCGGGTTCTCGACACCCGAGATCGTGGTGTGGAGCGCCTCGCGCTGCTGCGTGTCCTCCGTGGCCGCCACGACCGAAGTGTGCCCTACCGTTCTCCGCCCGGGACCCAGAGCGGCTCCTCCCTGCCCGCGTTCGCCGCGCGCGCGAGGATGAAGAGCAGGTCGGAGAGCCGATTCAGGTAGACGACCGCGAGCGGGTTCAGCTCCCGCTCCTGCGCCGCCCCGAGCACCTCGCGCTCGGCGCGCCGGCAGACGGCGCGGGCGACGTGCAGCCGCGCCGCCGCCTCGGATCCGCCCGGGAGCACGAAGCTCCGGAGCTGCGGCAGCCCGGCGTTCGCCTCGTCGCAGTCGGCCTCGAGCCGCTCGACCGCGGCCTGCTCGACGCGCAGCTTCCCGTCGCCCTCGCGGTACGGGACGGAGAGGTCGGCGCCGAGGTCGAAGAGCTCGTTCTGGATGCGGGCGAGCCGCGGGTCGGCGTTCGCGACTGCGGCCCATCCCACGACGGAGTTCAGCTCGTCGACCGCGCCGTAGGCCCGCACGAGCGGGTCGAGCTTGGAGACGCGCGACAGGTCGCCGAGCGAGGTCTCGCCGCCGTCGCCCGCGCGGGTGTAGATCCGCGTCAGGCGGACGGGCTCGTCAGGCCGCCGGGGCACCGGACGGCCGCGCGGCGAGGATCTGGCGCGCGATCACGAGCCGCTGGATCTCGCTCGTGCCCTCGTAGATCTCGGTGACCTTCGCGTCGCGGTAGTAGCGTTCGACCGGGAACTCCTTCGTGTAGCCGTAGCCGCCGAGGACCTGGATCGCCTCCGCGGTCTGGCGCCGCGCCATCTCCGAGGCGAAGAGCTTCGCCTTGGCGCCGGCCTCCGTGTGCGGGCGACCCTGGTCCTTCAACCAGGCGGCGCGGAGGACGAGGAGCCGCGCGGCGTCGATCTCCATCGACATGTTGGCGAGCTTGTGCTGGATCGCCTGGAACTCGGCGATCCGCCGGCCGAACGCCTCCCGCTCCTGCGCGTACCGGCGCGCCACGTCGTAGGCGGCCTGCGCGATCCCGACCGCCTGGGCGGCGATGCCGATCCGGCCGCCGTCGAGCGTCGCCATCGCGATCCGGAAGCCGTGGTTTGGCTCGCCGATCAGCCGGTCCGCCTCCACGAAGGCGTCGATCGCGATGTCGTTCGTGACGGACGAGTTGAGACCGAGCTTCTCCTCGGTGCGCGTCACCTCCACCTGCGCGGTGTCCACGATGAACGCGGAGACGCCGCGGGCGCCGCGCGTCTCGGGGTCCGTGCGCGCGAAGAGGAGAACCGTGCCGCCGAAGGCCGCGTTCGTGATCCACTGCTTCGCGCCCGTGACGTGCCAGCCGCCGTCGGCCGGCTCCGCCCGCGAGGTCAGGGCGCCGGCGTCGGAGCCCGAGCCCGGCTCCGTCAGGGCGAAGCAGCCGACGCCGTCGCCGCGGGCGAGCGGCGGCACGAAGCGGGCGCGCTGCTCCTCGGTGCCGAACTGGAGGATCGGCAGCGTGCACGCGGAGGTGTGGACGGCGACGGTGACGCCGACCCCGGCGTCCGCCCGCGACAGCTCCTCGAGGACCAGGATGTACGAGAGGAAGTCTGCCCCCGCACCGCCGTACTCCTCCGGCACGCAGACGCCCATCAGCCCGAGCGCGCCGAGCCGGCCGAGCAGCTCGCGCGGGAAGCCGTGGGCCCGGTCCCACTCCGCCGCGTGCGGGGCGATCTCCGCCTCCGCGAGCTCGCGCGCGAGGGACTGGATCTCGCGCTGCTCCGGCGTCAGCTCGAAGTCCACGCGCGAGAGGTTACAGCGCCCCCTTACTTCGGTTCGGGTTCGAGCTTGTAGCCCACGCCGAAGCGCGTCTGGATGAACGTGTGGCGCGGCGCCGCCTTGTCGATCTTCTGCCGCAGCCGGCGCACGAAGACGTCGACCGTCCGGTCGCGGTGCGTCTCGCGTCTCCCCCACACCTTCTGCAGGAGCTCGTCGCGGGTGACGACGCGCCCGCGGTCGAGGGCGAGCGTGTAGAGCAGCTTGAACTCGGTCGGAGTCAGCTCGGCGCTTTTCCCGTCGACGAACGCCTGCACCTCGCGCGGGTCGATCCGCAGCTCCTCGATCTCGACCGGCTCGCCCCGGCGCTCCTCGGCCGGGCGGACGCCGCGCCGCGCCGCCGCCTGCACGCGCGCGACCAGCTCCCTCATCGAGAAGGGCTTCACGAGGTAGTCGTCGGCACCGATCTCGAGCGCGTGCACCCGGTCGTGCTCGGTGCCGCGCGCCGACACGACGACGATCGGGGTCCCGATTCCCTCGGCGCGCGCCGTCTCGATCAGCTTCCAGCCGTCGAGCTCGGGGAGCATCAGGTCGAGCACGCAGACGTCGGGGTTCTCGAACCGGAGCCGCGCGAGTCCGAGGTTGCCGCGGCCGACGACGACGGGGTCGAACCCGGCGGCGACGAGGTGGCGGGCCATGCCGTCGGCGATCACGTTGTCGTCCTCGACGATCAGGACCCGCGTCACGTCTCCACGATACTCGGGCCGGAGGTACCGTCCGGGTGTCGGAATGGTGTCGATCCTGTGAACGCAGCCTCCCGCCCCGGCCACGGACGTGACGATGGCGGGACGATGCCCGAGGAGACCTACGACCGGAGCTTCGACCGGCTGCGCACCGGCTTCACCGCCGCCGTCTCGCACGAGCTCCGCACGCCGCTCGCGCGCATCCTCGTCCTGCTCGACTCGGCCGACCTGCCCGGCGCCGACGTCCACGCGCTGATCGACCAGGCGCGCGCCGAGGTGGAGAACGCGGGCGCGCTGATCGACGAGATCCTCTTCCTCTCCGAGCTCGAGAGCGGCAAGGAGGTCGTCGCGCTCGGCCGGACGGCGGCGCTGCCGGTGCTCGAGGAGGTCGTCCGCGACGAGGAGCCGGCCGCCGCCCGCGCCGGTGTGACGGTGACGGTCGAGGGCGACCCGGACGTCGACCTGCCGCTCCGGCCGCGGATGCTGCGGATCATCGCGGAGAACCTCGTCGAGAACGCCATCCGCTATGCCGGCCACGGCGCGCAGGTGACGTTGAGCGTCCGGCGCGCCGGCGAGTTCGTCCTCCTCGTCGCCGACGACGACGGCGTCGGGGTGCCCGAGGAGTCGCTGCCGCGGCTCTTCGAGCGCTTCTACCGCGGCGACGCCGCACGGGCCTCGCGGGGCACCGGGCTCGGGCTCGCGATCGTCAAACACGTCGTCGCGGCTGCGGGGGGCGACGTCGAGGCCGACGGCGGTCCCGGTCGGGGCCTGCGCATTCGCTGCGCGTTCCCGGTGTGATCGCGGCACGACGAAGGGCGCCCGTGGGGCGCCCTTCTCTCGGACCGGTGCCGAAGCGGGCTAGCTCTTGATCTGCTTCAGCGTCTTCTCGGCGGCGACGAGGACCGGCTTCACCGTCGACATCGGCGCGAAGGTGAGCTTCGCGGCGTACTGCGACTTCTGCCCCTGCGTCAGCGCCCAGAAGATCATCCTGCGCAGCTCCGTCGCCTTCGCGCTCTGCTTGTGGACGATCACGTAGGTGTAGGTGCTGATCGGGTACGCGAACGCCGCCGACTTCGGCGGGTCGACGATGTGCAGCTCGTTCGAGGCGGGCACCTTCGTGAACGCCGACGCCGCGGCCTGGATCCGGCGCAGGCTCGGGAACAGGAACTTCCCGGCGCGGTTGCGCACGGCCGCGAACTTGATGTGGTTCTTGATCGCGTAGGCGACGTCGACGTAGCCCACGGCGCCGTCGGTGCGCGAGATGAGCCCGGCGACGCCGCTCGAGCCCTTCGCGCCCTGGCCCGCCGGGAACGCCGGCTGGGTCGACACGCCGACCTTCTCCTTCCACTCGCCGTTCACCGAGGCGAGGTAGTCGGTGAAGTTGTACGAGGTGCCCGAGCCGTCGGAGCGGAAGACGGGCACGATCTTCAGGTCGGGCAGCTTCGCGCCCTTGTTCAGCGCCTTGATCGCCGCGTCGTTCCAGTTCGTGATCTGGCCGAGGAAGATCTTCGAGATCGTCTTCCCGTCGAGGTTGAGGTGGGCGGGCGCGCCGGGGACGTTGTAGGCGACCGCCGTCGCTGAGAGCGCCCACGGGATCTGCACGCAGTCGCCGCACGCGGACTGCTGGGCCAGGGTCAGCGGCGCGTCGGAGGCGCCGAAGTCGACCTGCTTGTTCGTGATCGCGGCGATGCCCGCGCCGGAGCCGACGCCGCTGTACTGGACGTTGTAACCGAAGGCGGAGCCGAGCCCGCCCGTCCACGCGCTGACGAGCGGTTGCACGAACGTGCTGCCCGCGCCCGTGATCGTCGTGTCGTTTCCCTTCGCAGTCGCCGCCGCTGCGGCGACGAGCACGGCCGAGACGGCCGCGATGAGGATCGTGAGTCGCTTGGTCATGACCCTAGCCTCGCGCCGATCGAGGCGCCCGTGGGCTGACGCCGTGTGACATCCGGGTGACGGACCGGTGAAGAGGCTCTAGCGCTGGAGGCCGAGCCGGCGGCGCGAGCGGTCGAGCAGGAGCCGCGCCGCGAGGCTCGTCACGAGCACGAACACGATCAGCACGAAGGCCGCGGCCCACGCCTGCTGATGGAGCGCGGGGTCGGCCGACTCCGAGTACGTGAAGATCGTGAGCGGGATCGACTGCACCGAGTGCGTCGGGTTCCAGTCGACCAGCTGTCCGGCGATCGCGCAGGTGAAGAGGAGCGGCGCCGTTTCGCCGGCCGCACGGGCGACGGCGAGGGTCGTGCCCGTGAGGATGCCTCCGAGCGACGTCGGCAGCACGACGCGCAGCACGGTCTGCCACTTGGAGACCCCGAGCGCGTAGCTCCCCTCGCGCAGGTGGTCCGGCACGAGGCCGAGCACCTCCATCGAGGAGCGAGCGACGAGCGGCAGCATGATGATCGCGAGCGCGAACCCGCCCGCGATCGCGCTCTGGTGGTGGCCGATCCCGAGCAGCGGCATCTTCACCTTCACGCAGAGCGCGAAGACGAAGATGCCGATCACGATCGACGGGAACCCGTTGAGGACGTCGAGCCAGAGGCGGATCTGCCGGCCGACGCCCGGCGAGCTGAACTCGCTGACGTAGATCGCGGTCAGGACGCCGACGGGGACCGCGAACGCCGCTGCGACCGCCACGAGCAGCAGCGACCCGACGATCGCGGGGGCGATACCCCCGCCGCCGCCGAAGAACGAGGAGCTCGGCCCCTTGACGAAGAAGTCAAGGCTGAGCGCGCCGGCGCCGCGGCTCCCGACCGACCACACGACGATCCCGAGCGCCGCGACGGCGACCGCGGCGGCGAGCACCGCGGAGCCCTCGGCGAGCCTGTTCACGAACAGACGCCGCCGCCCGCGACCCGTCGCCCTCAGGCTGATCGCCTTCGGCTCCATCAGGAACCGCCCGTCCGCTGGAGCTCGAACCGCTTCACGATGCGCTGCGCGGCGAGATTCGAGAGGAAGGTGATCACGAGCAGGATGAGCGCGAGGTAGATCAGCGCCGCGACCTGGTTCTCGCTGATCGCGCCCTGGTACTGGTTCGCGAGGCGGCTCGCGATCGTGTCGCCGGGCGCGAAGATCGTGTGCTTGAGCGGGATGAAGTTGCCGATCACCTGCGTGACGGCGATCGCCTCGCCGAGCGCCCGGCCGAGACCCAGGATGACGGCGGCGACGACGCCGCCGCGCACCGAAGGCACGACGACCGTCCGCACCATCTCCCACCGCGTCGCGCCGAGCCCGATCGACCCCTCCTCGAGCTCGGTCGGCACGCCGAGGAAGAGCTCGCGGCAGATCGAGGACGTGATCGGGATCGTCATGATCGTCAGGACGATGATCGCCGTGAAGACCGTCGACGGCGTCTTGTCGCCGCCGCCGGCGAAGATCGGGATCCAGCCGAGGATCGCGCCGAGGAACGGCTGCACATGCTGCGCGTCGAACGGCGCGAGCACGTAGATCCCCCAGAGCCCGATCACGACGCTCGGGACGGCGGCGAGCATGTCCACGAGACTGCCGACGGGCGTGCGTACCCACGGCGGCGCGAGCTCGCTGAGGAAGAGGCCGATCGCGATCGAGAGGGGCGCCGAGAGGAGCATCGCCCCGAAGGACGTCACGACGGTGCCGATGACGAGGTCGCGCGCGCCGAACTTGTCGAGCGGCGCGTTCCACTCGCTGTGCCAGAGGAAGCTCAGTCCGTACAGCCTGATCGCAGGCCACGCGCCCTCCGCGACGCGCCAGACGATCGCAAAGACGACCAGCACGCCGATCAGCGCGGCGAGCGCCGTCAAGCCGTAGAGGACGCCGTCGCCGATGCGGTCGCCGGCGTTGCGCGTACGCCGCAGCGCGGGAGGACGAGCGATCGAGGTCGCCTGCATCGCGCCCAGCATTCCACCGCCGTCCACACACGGCAGGCGCCGTCACCACTCCGTCACGCGGCGTTCACAACCCGTGTACCCCGCCGCACCGCAAGCGGCTCGACACTCCATCCGTGACGGCAATGGAGGCCTACATCCGCCACGAGCAGCAGATGCCGGAGACGACGACCGCGGAGCAGGACGTCGTCTTCGACATCGACGCGCTCCAGGTCGACTACGGCAAGACGACGGCGGTCAAGGACGTGACGCTGCAGATCCGCGAGCACGCGATCACCGCGCTGATCGGGCCGTCCGGCTGCGGGAAGTCCACGGTGCTCCGTTGTCTGAACCGGATGAACGACCTCGTGCCGAGCGCGCGCATCGGCGGGAAGATCCACTACCACGGCGTCGACCTCTACGGGGCCGACGTCGACCCGATCGAGGTGCGCCGCCGGATCGGCATGGTCTTCCAGCGGCCGAACCCGTTCCCGAAGTCGATCCACGACAACGTCGCGTACGGCCTGCGCATCCTCGGGATGAAGGACGACCTCGACGGTCGCGTCGAGCGCGCGCTGCGGGACGCCGCCCTCTGGGACGAGGTCAAGGACCGCCTGAAGCGCTCGGCGTTGAGCCTCTCGGGCGGCCAGCAGCAGCGCCTCTGCATCGCGCGGGCGATCGCCGTGCAGCCCGACGTGATCCTGCTCGACGAGCCGGCCTCCGCGCTCGACCCGATCTCGACCTCGGCGATCGAGGATCTGATGCACGAGCTCAAGCGCGACTACACGCTCGTGATCGTCACGCACAACATGCAGCAGGCCGCCCGCGTCGCCGAGATGACGGCGTTCTTCTCGCTCGAGGACGGCTGCGGCACACTGATCGAGTACGACGTGACGGACAGGATCTTCACCCAGCCGAGCGACGAGCGCACCGAGGGCTACGTCACCGGCAGGTTCGGATGAGGATCGGCTTCAGCGAGGAGCTCGCGCAGCTCGAGGCGTCGCTCCAGGAGGAGGGCGACCTCGTCCTCCGGGCGCTCCGCGCCGCGCTGAACGCGCTCGCGCACGGCGACGAGGAGCTCGCGGACGAGGTGATCCGGTTCGACGACGAGGTCGACCAGCGCTACATGGCGATCGAGACGGGCGTCCAGTCGCTGCTCGCACGGCAGACACCCGTCGCCGTCGACCTGCGGCTCGTGCTCGCGGTGCTGCGGATCAACCTGCACCTCGAGCGGATGGCGGACTACTGCGTCACCGTGGCGAAGCTGACGAAGCTGATGGGCGACCTCGGCGTCTCCGACGACCGCATCTCGCGGTCGATCGAGGACATGGGTCAGCGCGCGGAGCAGATGATCCGTGTCGCGCTCGACGCGTTCGCCAACCGCGATCCCGAGCGCGCCGAGACGCTCGTCGAGCTCGACGAGCTGATCGACGTCGCGAACCGGAACGCCACCGAGGACGTCCTCTCGCTCGGCGACTCGGCCGAGGAGCGCGAGTACGGCCTGAGGATGCTCGTCGTCTCACGGTGCGTCGAGCGCATCGGCGACCACGCCGTCGACATCGGCGAGCAGATCGTCTACCTCGTCACCGGCGAGTTCCGCGAGTTCAGCGACGCGTCGAACCCTGCCTGACTAGGAGACTGCGGCAAGCACGAGCCGCGTCGCGACGAGCGCGAGCGCCACGGCGAGCAGTCGCTCGATCGCGACCGCCGGGACGCGGGTCGAGGCGCGGGCACCTGCCTGCGCGCCGACGGCCACGCCGAGCGCAAGGGCGAGCGAACGGCGGAGCCCGTTACCGACCCTGTACGACCCCTCGAGCGCATGCGTGACGACCCCCGCGCCGCTCATCAGCGAGAGGACGAAGTGGGAGGTTGCGGTGGCGACGTGCGTCGGAAACCCGAGTCCCGCAACGAGGATCGGCACGTGGAATACCCCGCCGCCGATGCCGAGGAAGCTCGACGCGAAGCCGACACCGACGCTGTACGCAGCGCCGCGCGCGAGCGGCACCGCGTAGCGCCACTCGCGGCCCTCGGCGTCGACGAGCACCCTCGGCCTTCCGGAGCGGACGATTGCGCGCCGCTCTCCGCGCAGCGCGATCCAGCCCGCGACCGCCGCCAGGGCGACGGCCATGATCGCGTCGAACGCGCGGCGCGGGACGACGCCGACGGCGAGCGCGCCGCCGACGGCGCCCGGCAGCGTGGCGGAGCCGAACACGAACCCGCTCCGCAGGTCGATACGCCGCTGCCGGGCGTACGCGAGAGACCCCGACGTGCTGTTCGCCCAGACGGCCGCCAGGCTGATCGCCGTCAGCGTGCGTGCGCTGTCGTGGGGATACACGAGCAGGAGCACCGGCGCGAGCAGGAATCCGCCTCCCGCACCCACGAGCGTCCCGACCGCACCGACCACGAGCCCGAGCAGGACGAGCAGTACGAACGCCGACGGGCTCACGCAGGGAACCTAGCGGCGCTCGCCGCGGCGACCCGCTCAGCGCCCGCGGCGGCGGCGCTACGCGTTCTTGACCAGGATGTTGCCGACCCGCGAGGCGGCCGTCTCGCAGGCATCGACGGCATCCTCGAGCGCCTCGTAGATGTCCTTCCAGCGGATCACGATCACCGGATCGATCCGGTCGTCCTTGAAGAGGCTCGCCCGCGCCGCGCGGGCGACGTCGTCCGCGCGATCCTCGATCTCCTTGATCGCGACGACGCGGCCGGAGTCGCCCCGTGCCGCCCGCAGCTCCGAGAGCAGCGCGCACAACTCACGGGACGCCTCGACGAGCAGGGCGCAGAGCTCGAACGACTGCTTCGTCGGCGTCTCGACGCCGTAGAGGCCGAGCAGCTCCGCCGCGTTCTCCGCGGCGTCCGCGACGTCGTCGACGGCGAACGCGAGCGTGATCAGGTCGTCGCGGTCGTAGGGCGTCACGAACATGCTGTTCGTGAGGCTCAGCAACTCCGAGACGATGTGGTCCGCGTGGTGCTCGCGCTCCTTCACCTCGTCCTGCGAAGGCCCGTTCGGCCAGCGCACGAACCGCTGCTCCACGCACTCGGCAACCGCGAGGACGGCCTCGCCCGCAGCGGCGAGCCGCCCGTGGATCTCGCTCGAGCGGGGGCCGACGCCGAGCCTCACGCGAAGATCACCTTCACGGGGAACCACACCGCCGCGGCGACGGCGGCCGCCGCCGGGATCGTGAGCACCCACGCGACGACGATGTTGCCGGCAACGCCCCAGCGAACCGCCGAGAGCCGCTTCGTCGCGCCCGCGCCCATCACTGCGCCCGACACGACATGCGTCGTCGAGAGCGGATAGCCGTACTTCGTGGACGCGTAGATGACCGCGCCCGCCGTCGCCTGGGCGGCGAACCCGGCGGGGGGATCCATCTGGAACACGCGCTGGCCGAGCGTGCGCATGATCCTCCAGCCGCCGACGTACGTCCCCGCGGCGATCGAGACGGCGGCGGCGATCTTCACCCAGGTCGGGATATAGAACGTGTCGATCGATCCATGGGCGAACAGCGCCAGCGCGATCACGCCCATCGTCTTCTGCGCGTCGTTCGCGCCGTGCGTGAACGCCACCCACGTACCGCTCACGAGCTGGCCGAGCCGGAACGTGCGGTTGGCGACGCCGGGCGTCATCCACTGGAAGACCCAGTAGATCGCGAGCAGGAGCAGAAACGCCCCGACGAAGGCGATCGTCGGGGCCCAGAGCGCCGGGATGATCACCTTGTGCGCCACGCCGTGCCACGCGACGCCCTTTTCACCCGACTGCACGAGCGCGGCGCCGATCAGGCCGCCGATCAGCGCATGCGAGGACGACGACGGCAGGCCGAACCACCACGTGAGGAGGTTCCAGACGATCGCGCCCAGGACCGCCGCGAGCACCGTCTTCGGCGTCGCGAGCCCGGTGTCGATGATCCCCTTCCCCACCGTCTTCGCGACCGCGGTCGTGACGAACGCCCCGGCGAGGTTCGCGAGCGCTGCGACCGCGACCGCCAGCCGCGGCGAGAGCGCCCGTGTCGAGACGGACGTGGCGACGGCGTTCGCCGTGTCGTGGAACCCGTTCGTGAAGTCGAAGACGAGCGCGACGGCGATCGTGATGACGAGGAGCGTCACCGCGGCTCAGCGGTTCTTGACCAGGATGGCCTCCAGGACGTCCGCGGCGTTCTCGCAGGCGTCGACGGCCTCCTCGAGATTCTCGTGGATGTCCTTCCAGCGAATGATCGTCAGCGGGTCCGCGCCGGAACGGAACAGGTCGGCGATTGCCTCCCGCGAGAGCCGGTCGCCCTCGTCCTCGAGCTCGCGCAGCGCGACGAGCTGGCGCTTCGAGTCCTTGAAGCCCTCGAGGCGCTCCACCGCCTCGTGCAGCCGGGACGCGGCGCGGTGGATCACCTCGGCCTGCAGCCGCGCCTTGTCGGGGACGTGCTTCACCTCGTAGGCGTCGATGTTGTCCGCGGCCTCGTCGACGTGGTCGCACACGTCGTCGATCGCGGAGGCGAGCCGGTACATGTCGTCGCGGTCGAGCGGCGTCACGAACGTCCGGTTGAGCAGATGAATCACCTCGTGCGTGAGCCGGTCGCCCTCGTGCTCGAGCTCCCGGATGTCGCGCAGGCGCTCCTTCTCCGGCCACTCGTCGAGCAGGTCGACGAGGGCGCGGGCGATGTCGCGTGCGTTCGCCGACGCCTGCGTGAAGAGATCGAAGAACTCGCGCTTCTGGGGAGTGAGCCGAAGGGCCATCGGCCGAGGCGTTCTACCAGATGCTCACGGCTGCGGAAGCCGCTTCCGCCAGAGCGGTCGCAGCAGCGGATCCGTGATGCGCTCGACGACACGCACGAGCACGGCGATCACCGGACGGGCGAGCCGCACGACGATCAGCGCGGCGGCCGTGCCGATCGCGGCTCCTGCGAGGACGTCGCCGGGGTAGTGCTCGCCGATGACGACGCGCCCGAGCGCGATCAGCGCGGCCAGCACGAGGAAGAGCACACCCGCCAGCGGATCGAGCAGCGCGACCGCGACGGCGATCGCGAACGCGGCGCTCGAATGGTCGCTCGGGAACGACGCGTCCGTCTTGCGCGGCCCCCATACGTGCCCGACGTGGTGCGTCTCGAACGGCCTGTCACGGTGCCATGCGGTCGAGATCACGCGGTTCGCGAGCAGCGCGAGCGCCGCGGCGCCGAGCGCGGAGCCGGCGGCGAGCTTCCACTTCCGGTTGCCGCCCGGCCGCGCGAGCAGCCACAGGCAGACGGCGGCGACACCGATCAGGATCGTCCCGTACGTCTCCACTGCGCGGAACAGGCTGCCGAGCCACGAGTGGTGGGAGACGAACGTGTTGACCGCGTGGTAGGCGCGCCAGTCCACGTCGGCACCCTACTCGTCGGAAGCGACGGCCCGGGCCGCATCCCCCGCATGCGTCCCGGGCCGCTCCCGCTCCCCGGCCTCGACGCTACGGTGCGTCGTCTGCAGCAGGGGTTACGGACCTGCGACGCGGCTGGGACGGAGTGGCTGCGGAGCCTTCCGGTCGGGCGGCGCGGGCCGCACAGTTCCGGGAGTGAGCATGCTCGCGGTCGTCGCGCACAGGATCACGCCCACCAACACGCGGCTCGGCGTCGTCCTCACGCCGTCGCAGGCGCTGACGCGGCTCGGCCCCGGCGACCTCGCGCTCGGCCGTCTCGACGTGCTGCCGACGCTCGACGGCGTCGAGCCCGGCCTCTTCGCGCTGGAGCGGCTCGCCGCGTCGGGCGTCGCCGTCCTCAACGGGCGGCGGACGCTCGTCGCCGCGCACGACAAGCTCGCGACCGCGAACGCGCTCTTCGAGGCCGGCGTCCCCCACCCGCGCACGGTCCACGTCGCGCCGTGGCTGCCGCGACCCGAGCTCGAGCCGCCGATCGTGCTGAAGCCGCGCTTCGGCTCGTGGGGCCGCGACGTCTTCCGCTGCGACGACGAGGCGGCGATCGAGCGGACGCTCGCAACCGTCGCCGATCGCCCGTGGTTCGAGGCGACGGGCGCGCTCGCCCAGAAGCTGGTGTCGCCCCGCGGCTTCGACCTGCGGCTCGTCGTCGCCCGCGGGCGTGCGATCGGCGCGGTGCGGCGCGTCGCCGCCGCAGGCGAGTGGCGGACGAACGTCGCGCTCGGCGCGCGGCGCGAGCCGGTCGTCCCGCCGCCCGAGGCGATCGCCGTCGCGGTCGCCGCGGCCGCCGCCGTGGACGGCGACCTCGTGGGCGTCGACCTCCTGCCGGCCGACCTCGGGACGTGGGTCGTCCTCGAGGTGAACGGCGCCGTCGACTTCACGAGCGCGTACTCGATCGACGACGACGTCTTCTCCGCCGCCGCGGCGGCGCTACGCGTAGTCGTAGAAGCCGCGGCCTGACTTCCGGCCGAGCCGTCCCGCCTGCACATACTGGCGCAGGAGCGGGCACGGCGCGTACTTCGGGTCGCCGAGGCCGCGGTGCAGGACCTCCATGATCGCGACGCACGTGTCGAGGCCGATCAGGTCGGCGAGCGCCAGCGGGCCCATCGGGTGCGCGAACCCGAGCCTGGCGATCGTGTCGATCGCCTCGGGGCGGGCGACGCCCTCCATGAGTGCATGGGCCGCCTCGTTGATGAACGGCATCAGGATGCGGTTCGAGACGAAGCCGGGGAAGTCGCGCGCCTCCGCAGGCTCCTTGCCGAGGTCGCGCGCCAGCTCGACGATCGCCGCCGCCGTCTCGTCGGACGTCTGGACGGCGCGGATCACCTCCACGAGCTTCAGCACCGGCACGGGGTTGAAGAAGTGCATCCCGATCACGCGCTCCGGACGGCCGGTGACGGAGGCGAGCGACGTGATCGGGATCGAGCTCGTGTTCGACGCGAGGATCGCGTCCGCCGGCAGCACCTCGTCCGCCCGCCGGAACACATCCTCCTTCGCCGCCGCGTCCTCGGTGATCGCCTCGATCATCAGGTCGGCGGCGACGAGCTCCTCGACGGGGCTCACACGGCCCAGCACCTCTTCCGGGTCGCCGCCGCCCTTCTCGGCGAGGCGCTCGAGACTCTTGCGCATCGCGCCGAGACCGCGCTCGACTGCGCCGGGGTACGGGTCGTGCAGCGACACGCGCCGGCCGGAGCCCGCGACTACTTGCGCGATGCCGCCGCCCATCTGCCCTGCGCCGACGACGAGGACGTGCTCGAACGTCACGGCGCGGGAGCCTACCCTTCGCCGATGGACGTCCGCCTCGCAACCGGCGACGACGCCGACGGAATCGAGCAGGTGCGCGTGCGCGGCTGGCAGGTTGCCTACCGGCACGTCTTCCCGCGCGAGGAGCTGGAGTCGATGCCGGTCGACGGTACTCGCTGGCGCGGGCGGCTCGAGTCACCGCCGCCGGGGTGGACGACGTTCGTCGCCGAGGACGACGGGGAGCTCGTCGGCTTCGCGTCGCTCGGGCCGAGCCGTGACGAGCACGGGCTCGGCGAGCTGTACGCGATCTACGTCGAGCCGGCCCGCTGGTCGACCGGAGTCGGCCGCGCGCTCCTCGCGAGCGCCGAGCACCGGCTCGCCCGGGAGTACCGCGAGGCGACCCTCTGGGTGCTCGAGGACAACCCGCGGGCGCGGACGTTCTACGAGCACGCCGGGTGGGCGCCGGACGGTGCACGCAAGGCGGAGGCGCGCTTCGGCGTGCGCGCGGCCGAGGTTCGCTACCGCAAGCGGCTCAGCAGCTCGCGGTCGTACTCGTAGGTGAGGAGGCCGCGCGCCTCGGCGGCCGTCAGCCAGCGGACGTCGTCGACCTCGTTCCGCGGCGCGGCGTCGCCGTCGGCGGTCATCCGGAAGTACCTGACCTCCTTGACGCCCTCGCGCAGCCGATAGTGCGTCGACCCGAGGTAGTCGCCCAGCGCGCAGCGGAGGCCGGTCTCCTCCTCGACCTCGCGGAGCGCCGCCTGCTCCCACGTCTCGCCGTCCTCGAGCTTCCCCTTCGGGAACGCCCAGTCGTCGTACCTCGGCCGGTGCACGACGAGCACGCGGCCCGCGCGCTCCACCACGCCGCCGGCGGCGCGGAGAGGGTCCGTCACACCTCGATCAGGAGCGCGTCGCCCTGGCCGCCGCCGGAGCAGATGGCCGCGAGCCCGAGGCCGCCGCCGTTCCGCCGGAGCTCGTGCACCATCGTCCCCACGATGCGGCCGCCGGAGGCGCCGATCGGATGCCCGAGCGCCACGGCCCCGCCGTTCACGTTCACCCGCTCCTCGTCGGCGCCGAGCAGCTTCGTCGAGTTCCAGGCGACCGACGAGAACGCCTCGTTGATCTCCACGCGCTTCACCTCGTCGATCGTCTTGCCGGCGCGCTCCAGCGCGATCGCGCCCGCGCGCGCCGGGGTGCGCGCGAGGTACGCGAAGTCGTCGGCGACGTAGCCCTGCGAGACGATCGTCGCGAGCGGCTCGAGCCCGCGCTTCCGCGCCCACTCCTCCGAGCAGACGATCACGCAGCTCGCGCCGTCGTTGACACCGGGCGCGTTCCCGGCGGTCGTCGTCCCCTCCGGGTCGAACACCGGCTTCAGCGTCGCGAGCTTCTCGAGCGTCGTGTCGCGGCGCACGCTCTCGTCCGCCGTCACGTCCCCGACCGGGACGAGCTCGTCGTCGAACCGGCCCTCATCCTGCGCCGCCGCGGCACGCTCGTGCGAGCGCGCGGCCCACGCGTCCTGCTGCTCCCGCGAGATGCCCAGCTCGCGCGCGACCTGGGAGTTCTGCTGGACCATGTGTAGCCGGTCGAACGTGGAGGTGAGCCCGTCGTAGACCATCGAATCGAGCACCTCCCCGTGCCCGAGCCGGTAGCCGAAACGCGCCTTCTTCAGGAGGTACGGCGAGTTCGACATCGACTCCATGCCGCCGGTCACGACGACGTCCAGGTCGCCCGCGCGAATCATCGAGTCGGCGATCTCGATCGCGCGGATCGACGACGCGCAGACCTTGTTGATCGTGTCGGCAGGCGTCTCCTTCGGGAGACCCGCGCCGATCGCCGCCTGCCGCGCCGGCGCCTGGCCGGAGCCGCCCTGCAGCACCTGGCCCATGATCACGTACTGCGGCTCGTGCGGCTCCACGCCGATCCGCGCGAGCGCCGCCTCGATCACGATCGCGCCGAGCCGCGGCGCCTCGAGCTCGGCGAGGCCGCCGCCGAGCTTGCCGAACGGCGTCCTGACGGCGGAGACGATGACGGTGCGCGCGCTCATCTGACGAAATCCTGCTCACGCGCGAGGCGCCGCGCAAACGCCGTGCAGACGGCGACCACCGCCTCGACGTCGTCGAGCCCGCAGACCTCGACGGGGCTGTGCATGTACCGCAGCGGGATCGACACCAGGCCGGTCGGGACGCCGGCGCGGGCGAAGAGCAGCTCGTCGGCGTCGGTGTTCGTGACGCGCGCGTAGACCTCGTAGCCGTGCGGGATCCCCTCCGCCTCGGCCGCCTCGCCCAGCAGGTCGGTGACCCGCGCGTTCAGCATCGGCCCGCGCGCGATCATCGCGCCCATCCCGAGCTCGACGCGGCCGGCGCGCCGCGGCTCGCCTCCGGGCACGTCGGTCGCCCACGTCACGTCGACGGCGAGCGCCACCTGCGGATCGAGCCCGAAGGCGGCGGCCCGCGCCCCGTAGAGGCCGATCTCCTCCTGCACCGCTGCGACCGCGACGACGTCGACCTCGGCGTCGCCCGCCTCGGCGACGCGACGGGCCGCCTCGAGGGCGATGTAGGCGCCGAGCCGGTTGTCGAGCGCCTTCGACATCAGCCGACCGTTCGGCAGCTCGACCGGCTCGCCCAGCCAGACACCGGCGTCGCCGACGCGCACGAGCCGCTCCGCGTCCTCCCGGCTCGCCGCGCCGATGTCGATGTGCAGGTCGGCGTGCTCGAGCCGCGGCCGGTCGCGCAGCTGCTCGGGCGGGATCCGCTTGCGCGCGATCAGCCCCGGCACGCGCCCGTCGCGCGTCAGCAGCTCGATCCGCTGCGCGTGCAGCGTCTCCGGGCCGATCCCGCCGATCGTCGTGAACGAGAGGAGACCGTTCTCCTCGATGTTCGTGATCACGACGCCGATCTCGTCGATGTGCCCCACGATCGCGAGGGTCGGCGTCCCGTCGCCGCCGGCACGCACCCGGGCGAACGAGGTGCCGAGCGTGTCGGCGCTCACCTCGGCGAACGCCGACGCGGCGTCGCGCCAGAGGCGCGCCGCCTCCTGCTCGTGCCCGGACGGGCCGCGGGCGGCGAGGAGCGCACGAAGGACGTCGGGGGCGGCCACGAGCTTGCGCATTCAAGCAGGAGCACCTACCCTGACCGGAAGATGAAGCTCTCGACCCGGACCTGGTGGGCGTGGCGCACCGAGCGGGGCGGGAGCCTGCGCGCCTGACGGTGGCGCCACAGCCCGAACCGCTCCGAAGCAGACGACCCGAGAGGGTCGTTTTCCGTTTTCCAATGGCGACGACGACCGCGATCGACACCGACCTTCTGACCCCGCTCCGGGCATACCTCAACCTGCGCTCGACAGGCCGCGCGTCGTTCCTCCTCGAGTCGGTCGAGCGCGGCCGGCTCGGCCGCCACTCGCTCGTCGGCTGCGGCTCGCGCGTCGTCGGGTTCGCCGAGGCCGAGAAGGCCGGCGCGCCCGTCGTCGGCTACCTCGGCTACGACCACGTCGCCGTCCTCGAGCCGACGGTGCCGCTCCCCGACGCCGGCCCGGGCCTGCCCGAGAGCCGCTTCGTCGTCGCCGACGTGCTCGTTCGCTTCGACCACGTCCGGAACGTCGCCGAGGTCCTCGCCGGCGACGCGGCCGAGGTCGCGCGGCTGCTCGACGCGCCGCTCCCCGACCTCCCGTCCACCGGCGGACCCTCGCAGCCGACGAGCCGGTTCCCCGACCGCGCCACGTACGAGCGTGGCGTCGAGGCGTGCAAGGAGCACATCCGCCGCGGCGACGCCTTCCAGATCGTCCTCTCCCAGCGCGCGGAACGGCGCACCGCGCTCGAGCCGCTCGCGCTCTACCGGTCGCTGCGGCGGATCAACCCGTCGCCGTACCTCTTCCTGCTCGAGCTCGACGGCGTCTCCCTCGTCGGCTCGTCGCCGGAGACGCTCGTGAAGCTCGACGGCCGCCGCGCCTCCGTCAACCCGATCGCGGGCTCCACCGCCCCGGGCGACGGCGACGCCGAGCGCCTGCTCGCGTCGGCGAAGGACCGCGCCGAGCACGTGATGCTGGTCGACCTCGGCCGCAACGACCTGTCGCGTGTCTGCGTCCCCGGGACGGTGAAGGTCGAGCGGTTCCTCGAGGCGGAGCGGTTCTCCCACATCACGCATCTCGTCTCGGAGGTCGCGGGCGAGCTCGCGCCGGGCGTCTCGTCGTTCGACGTCCTGCGCGCCACCTTCCCGGCGGGCACCGTCTCGGGAGCGCCGAAGGTCCGCGCGATGCAGATCGTCTCGGAGCTCGAGGGCTTCCGGCGCGGCCCCTACGCCGGCGCAGTCCTCTACGCGCTCCCGGACGGCACCCTGGACGCGTGCATCGCGATCAGGACGGTCGTGCTCCACGACGGCCGCGCGCTGCTGCAGGCGGGCGCAGGCATCGTCGCCGAGAGCGATCCGCGCGCCGAGCACGAGGAGTGCCTGCGCAAGCTCGCCGCGCTCGAGTCGGCGATCGACGCCGCGGAGGCGGCCCCCGGCGCCGGAGCGGGTGTCCGTTGATCTTGCTCGTCGACAACTACGACTCGTTCACGTACAACCTCGCGCACCTGTTCGGCGAGCTGGGCGCAGATGTGCTCGTCCGGCGCAACGACGAGGTCGACGCCGACGCGGCCGAGGCGCTGCAGCCGTCCCATCTCGTCGTCTCGCCCGGCCCCGGCCGGCCCGAGCAGGCGGGCGCGACCCCCGAGATCCTGCGCCGCCTCTGCGACCGCGTGCCGACGCTCGGCGTCTGCCTTGGCCACCAGGCGGCGGTGCAGGTGTTCGGCGGCGAGATCGGGAGCGCGCGGGAGCTCGTGCACGGCAAGGCGACGGTCGTCGAGCACGACGGACGCGGCATCTTCTCCGGGCTGCCGTCGGACTTCCTCGCCGGGCGCTACCACTCCCTGGCCGCCCTCACGGTGCCCGACTGCTTCGAGATCTCGGCCCGGGCCACCGACGGCGAGGTGATGGCGGTGCGGCATCGCGAGCTGCCGCTCGACGGCGTCCAGTTCCACCCGGAGTCCGTGCTGACGCCGCACGGACGTGACATCGTGCGCAACTTCCTCGAAGGTTCACCGAGATGAGGCAGATCACGGACGCGCTCGCGCGGCTCCTCGACGGCCACGACCTCTCGCGCGACGAGGCGCGTCAGGTGATGGACTCGATCATGTCGGGCGAGGCGACGCCGGCGCAGATCGGGGGGTTCCTCGTGGCGCTGCGGCTGAAGGGCGAGACCGCGGACGAGATCGCCGGCTCCGCGGAGGCGATGCGGGCGCACGCCGTGGCCGTGCGCCCGAGGCGCTCCGATCTCGTCGACACGGCGGGCACGGGCGGCGACGGCGGCAAGACGTTCAACATCTCCACCGCCGCCGCGCTCGTCGCGGCGGCCGCAGGCGCGGGCGTCGCGAAGCACGGCAACCGCTCCGTGTCGTCGGCGTCGGGGTCGGCCGACGTGCTCGAGGCGCTGGGCTTCCGGCTCGACCTGACGCCGGAGCGGATCGCCGACTCGATCGACGAGCTCGGCTTCGGGTTCATGTTCGCGCCGACGCACCACCCGGCGATGAAGCACGCGGGGCCCGTGCGCCGGGAGCTCGCCGCGAGGACCGTCTTCAACGTGCTCGGCCCCCTCACGAACCCGGCCGGCGCGCGCGCGCAGGTCGTCGGCGTCTACTCGCCGCACCTCGTCCCCGTGATCGCCGACGTGCTCGCGCAGCTCGGCGCACGCCGCGCCTTCGTCGTGCACGGCGCCGGCGGGATCGACGAGCTCTCGCCGGCGGGGCCGAACCTCGTCGCGGAGGTCGTGGACGGGAGCGTCCGGAGCCGCGAGATCGACCCGCTCGACCTCGGCGTCGAGCGCTGCGACCCCGCGGAGCTGCGCGGCGGCAGCGCGGAGCAGAACGCGCGGTCGATCCGGGAGGTGCTCGCCGGCGCGCCCGGCGCACGCTGCTCGGCGATCCTCCTGAACGCGGCCGGCGCGATCGCGGCGGGAGGCCATGCAGCCGACCTGCGCGAGGGGCTCGCGATCGCGCGCGAGGCGGTCGCGTCCGGCGCGGCCGGCGAGCGGCTCGAGCAGCTGATCGCGTTCTCCCAGGCGGCGGTGGCGGCATGAGGTTTCTGGACGCGCTCGCCGCTCCGGGCTTCGGCGCGATCGCCGAGTTCAAGCGGCGCTCGCCGTCGGCGGGCGACATCGCCCCCGGGGCCGACGCGGCTGCGACGGCGCGCGCCTACGAGGCGGCGGGCGCGCGCGCGATGTCGGTGCTCGTCGACGAACGGTTCGGCGGCACGTGGGACGACCTGCGCGCCGCCCGCGCCGCCGCGACCCTGCCGCTGCTCGCGAAGGGCTTCTTCTCGACGCGCGCACACCTCGAGACCGCGCGCGACGCAGGCGCCGACGCTGTGCTGCTCCTCCTGCGCGACCTCGACGACACGGCGGTACGCGAGCTGTCGGCGGTCGCCGCATCGCTCGGCCTCGACACGCTCGTCGAGGCGCACGATGCCGTCGAGCTCGATCGCGCGACCGCGCTCGGCGCCCCGGTGGTGGGCGTCAACGCGCGCGACCTCTCGACGTTCGCGATCGACCGCCGGGCGCAGCTCGCACTCGTCGCCCGGGCGCCGCGAGACCGCGTGGTGATCGCCGAGAGCGCCGTCGCGAGTCGCGCGCACGCCGCTGCGGCCGAGCTCGCGGGTGCCGACGCGATCCTCGTAGGGACGACGCTGATGCGCGCACCCGATCCGGCCGCGAAGCTGCGCGAGCTCCTCTCCCGGCCGCTCGTCAAGGTGTGCGGCCTGACCCGCCAGGAGGACGTGGACGCCGCGGTCGAGGCGGGTGCCGACCTCGTGGGGTTCATCCTCGCCGCCGAGAGCCCGCGCCGCGCGCCGGCGCTGCTCGACGCGCCGGAGACGGTGCTCCGCGTGGCCGTGTTCGTCGGGGAGCGCGAGGAGGCGGAGGCCGACCTCGTCCAGTTCTACGCGCGCGAGAACGGGCACCGCGCGCGCGACGCCGCCCTCCTGCGCGGCGACGAGCAGGTCGGCACCGTCGTCGACCTGCCGTGGCTCGAGGAGGATCCGTCCCACCTCGAGCGCGCCCGTGCGACCGAGGGACGAGTGATGCTCGCAGGCGGCCTCGGCCCGGAGAACGTCGCAGCCGCGGTGAGCGCCGTGCGGCCGTGGGCGGTCGACTCGGCGCGATCGACCGAGCGCGCGCCCGGCGTCAAGGATCACGAGGCGTTGCGGCGGTGGGTGGAGGCGGCACGCGGCGTCGGCTCGACGGAGCCGCGCCAGAGCGGAGGCGCCGGCTTTGCCGGTGCCGGAGCGGGGAGCCGGTGACCGCGACGTTCGGCGCCTACGGCGGGCGCTACGTCCCCGAGACGCTCGTCCCCGCGCTCGACGAGCTGACCGCCGCGTGGGAGCGTCTGCGGGACGACGCCTCGTTCCTCGCCGAGCTGGACGAGCTGCGGACCTCCTACGCGGGCCGCCCCACGCCCCTCACGCGCGTCGAGCGCTTCGCGCCGGAGCAGCGCGTCTACCTGAAGCGCGAGGACCTGATGCACACGGGCGCGCACAAGGTGAACAACGCGCTCGGCCAGGCGCTGATCGCGCAGCGGCTCGGCAAGCGGCGGATCATCGCCGAGACGGGTGCCGGGCAGCACGGCGTCGCGACCGCAACGGTGTGCGCGCGCTTCGGTCTCGAATGCGTCGTCTACATGGGCAGCGAGGACATGCGACGTCAGGCGCCGAACGTCGAGCGGATGAGGCTGCTCGGCGCCGAGGTGCAGCCGGTCGAGTTCGGGACGCGCACGCTGAAGGAGGCGACGAGCGAGGCGATCCGCGACTGGATCGCGAACGTCGAGACGACCCACTACATCATCGGCTCGGTGGTCGGGCCGGCGCCCTACCCCGAGATCGTGCGCGAGCTGCAGCGGGTGATCGGACGCGAGGCCCGCGAGCAGTTCCTCGCGCTCGAGGGACGGCTGCCGGAGGCGGTCGTCGCCTGCGTCGGCGGAGGCTCGAACGCGATCGGCATGTTCTACGACTTCATCGAGGACGAGGGCGTGCGCCTCGTCGGCGTCGAGGCCGCGGGCGCAGCCTCCCTCGGCTCCGGCCGTCCCGGGGTGCTGCACGGGGCCCGCTCGTCGCTGCTCGCCGACGCGGACGGGCAGATCCTCGATGCGCACTCCATCTCGGCCGGTCTCGACTACCCCGGCGTCGGCCCCGAGCACGCGTTCCTGCGCGACTCCGGCCGCGCGGAGTACGTCGCATGTACGGACGGGGAAGCGCTCGACGCGTTCCACCGGCTCTGCCGCACGGAGGGGATCGTCCCCGCGCTCGAGTCGTCCCACGCGCTCGCGCGCGCGCTCGACTGCGGCGCCGAGCTCGTCGCGGTGTGCCTCTCGGGCCGCGGGGACAAGGATCTCGCAGAGGTGCTCGCGCAGCGGTGAAGACGCTCGTCGTCTACCTGATGGCGATGCCGGACACGCCGCAGCTCGCCGAGGCAGCCGTGGAGGCGGGCGCCGACGTGATCGAGGTCGGCTTCCCGTTCTCCGACCCGCTCGCGGACGGGCCGATGATCCGCCGCGCCGGCGAGCGGGCGCTCGCGGCCGGGATGCGCACGGCGCGCTGCCTCGAGGTGCTCGCCGAGATCCGGGGCCGGGTCGCCGTCCCCCTGGTCCCGATGACGTACTCCTCGATCTTCGACGCCTACGGCTGGGAGCGCCTGGAGGGCGACATGCGGGCGGCGGGAGCGACCTCGCTGATCGTCGCCGACCTGCCGGCCGACGAGCGGCCCGAGCTGCACCGCGTGCAGCTCGTCGCGCCGACGTCCACCGACGAACGGTTGAAGCTCGCGGCCGAGACGACCGACGGCTGGCTCTACCTCGTCACGGTCGCGGGCACGACGGGGGCGCGCGCCGAACTCGCCCCCACGCTCGAGCCGCTCGCGCGCCGCGCCCGCGCGCTGACCGCCGTGCCGCTCTACGCGGGGTTCGGGATCTCGACCGGGGAGCACGCACGCGCGGCGGCGGAGCTCGTCGACGGCGTTGTCGTGGGCTCACGCACCGTCGAGGCCGCGGAGCAGGGGCCGCGTGCGCTCGCCGAGGTCGTTTCGGCGCTCCGCGCGGGCCTCGACGCCGCCGCTCCGGTCGCGTAGACAGAATCCAGGTTCGATGGGGAGCGCGGTCGTCGTCGGTGCGGGCGTCTTCGGCGCGTCGATCGCGCGCGAGCTCGCCGGCCGCGGATGGCGGGTGACGATCCTCGAGCAGTACGTGCCGGGCACGGTCCGCTCCGCCTCGGGCGGCGACACGCGCCTGCATCGCGTGGCGCACGGCCCGAACGAGTGGTACGCCGACCTCGCCTGGCGCGCGCGGCAGGGCTGGCGCGAGCTCGAGCGCGAGTCGGGCGAACGCGTCTTCGAGGAGGTCGGGGTCGCCTGGTTCGTGCGGCGCGCAGACGGGTTCGAGGCGGCGAGCCGGCCGGTGCTCGAGCGGCTCCGCGTCCCCTACGAGTGGCTCGCGCCGGAGGACGCGCGCCGGCTCTACCCGTCGCTCCACGTCGACGACCTCCATGCCGTCCTCTTCGAGCCCGCGGCGGGCGTGCTGCACGCCCGCCGGGCGACGCAGCTCCTCGTCGACGACGCGCTGCGCCGCGGAGCCCGTCTCGAGACGACGCGCGCGGCGCCGGCGGAGCCGCCGCACGCCGACGTCGTCGTCTGGGCGTGCGGCCCCTGGCTCGCCGCGCTCTTCCCGGAGCACCTCGAGCTGAAGGTGAGCCGCCGCGACGTGTTCTTCCTCGGCGTCGACGGCGCGTGGCGCGGCACCCCGGGCTTCTGCGACTACGACGCCCCCGCCTACGGCCACGGCGAGCTCGGCGGGCTCGGCCTGAAGGTCGCCTCCGACGCCGGCGGCGACGAGATCGATCCGGACAGCCTCGACCGCGTCCCGTCGCGCGAGCGGGAGCGCGAGTCGCGCGCGTACGCCGCCGCGCGCTTCCCTGCACTCGCAAGGGCGCCCGTGATCGGCGCGCGCGTCTGCCAGTACGACCTCTCCGTCGACACCCATTTCATCGTCGACCGGCATCCCGAGTGCCCGGACTGGTGGCTCGTCGGCGGCAGCTCGGGGCACGGGTTCAAGCACGGCCCCGCGCTCGGCGGCTACGTCGCCGACTGCATCGAGGGCGCGCGCGAGCGCGAGCCGTTCCACGCGCTCGGCGCGCGCAGCGGCGACGCCGGGCTCCGGACCGCCTCCTACGGCTGAGCCGAATCTGGGTTACAACACATACGTCGTGTCGGCGAGAGGGCTCTCTGCCGCGCTCCTCGCAGCGCTCCTCTGCGCGTCGGCGACCCCTGCCGCGAACCCGGTCGAGCGGCCGCCGATGCAGTGGATCCGCGGCGACGGCAGCTACACGAAGGCAAGCCGCACCCCGGGAAGCCACCGGATCACGACGATCGTCATCCACTCGACCGACGGCGGCTCGATGGCCGGGAACGTCTGGTGGCTGTCGGGCGGGCACTCGCACGCCTCGGCGCACTACGTCGTCGCGCGCGACGGTTCGATCGTCCAGCTCGTGCACCTCTCCGACATCGCGTGGCACGCGGGGAACTGGAACGTGAACCGGCACTCGATCGGCGTCGAGCACGTCGGCGACACCTACGACCCGGCGGGATTCACGACGGGGGAGTACCGCGCCTCCGCACGCCTCGTCGCCTGGCTCGTCCGCCGCTACGGCATCCCGGTCGACCGGCGCCACATCATCGGCCACTCGCAGGTGCCCGATCCGAACGACCCGTCGATCGGCGGCGGCAGCGACCATCACACCGACCCGGGCCCGTACTGGCGGTGGGGGTACTACCTGAACCTCGTCCGCCACGACGCCTTCCCCGAGCGGTACGCGCTGCGCGTCGCGACGACGACGATCGGCGACGACGAGACGCTCACCGGCATCGTCCCCTGGCGGGTCCGCACGCGTGGTCCCGCCGCGCGCCGCGTCGACTTTCTCGTCGACGGCCGCCTCGTCTGGAGCGACGGCCGCAGGCCGTTCTCGTTCGCCGGCGGCCGCGGCTGGAACACGACGCAGGTGGCAAACGGCCCGCACACGTTGACCGTCCGCGCCTTCGCCCGCGAGGCGAGGGCGACGCAGCGGCTCGCGGTCCGGGTGGTCAACCACCGCTTCGACCTCACGACGTCGGCGCTCCGCCCGTGGCAGAAGGTGCGCGGGACGCTGCGCGTCCGCGCGAACGTCAGGGGCGCCCGCACGACCGGCGTCGGCCTGTACGTGGACGGGCGGATCGTCAGCCGCGACCGCCGCGCGCCGTTCTCCCTCCGCTGGAACACCCGCACAGTGCACGACGGCCGCCACGTCCTGACGCTCGCCGCCGTCGCGGTCGACGGCCGCGAGACGAGGCGGAGGCTGCCGCTCGTCGTCTCGAACCACGTGCCGGCGCCGAAGCCGAAGCCCCGGCCGGGGCCCGCACCGAAGGCGCCCGCGCCGCAGGTGACCGCGCAGAACCTCGCCGACGGCGCGACCGTGAGCGGCATCGTCGACTGGCGCGCGCACACGATCGGCGCCGTCGCCCGCGTCGAGTTCGTCGTCGACGGGACGGTGATCGCCACCTCGTCCCGCGAGCCGTGGTCCGCCTCGTGGGACACGTCGGCGGCCGCGGCGGGAGAGCACCGCCTCGAGGTGCGCGCCTACGCGCTCGACGGGCGGCGGGCTTCGCTCGCCGCCACCGTCACGGTCGCGCCGCCGCCTCCACCTTCCTAGCGGTCTCGCGCTCCTCGAGCGCCGAGAGCAGCTTGCGGAGGAGCCCGTTCAACTGCGCCTGCTCCTCCTTCGTGAGCGCGGACGCGAAGAACGCCTCCTTGCGGCCCTGCACGCCCGCCGCGGCGTCCCACGCGGCGAGACCCTCGTCGGTCAGCTCGACGACCACGCCACGCCGGTCCTCGGGGTCCGGCAGCCGGCGCACGTAGCCGAGCTTCTCGAGCTGGTCGAGGCGGCTCGTCATCGCGCCGGAGGAGAGCTCGAGGTGGACGGCGAGGGCGCCCGGCGAGCTGCGCCGGCTCTTGTGGAGGCGCAGCGCGGTCAGGACGCCCCAGAACTCGGGGGTGAGCCCGTACTCCGCGAGCGTCTCCTTCAGCGCCGTCTTCACGCGCTTGTTGATACCGCTGATCCGGTCGACGATCCCCTCGACCTCGAGGTTGAGGTCGATCCCCGCCGCGTCGATGCGCCCGAGCAGCCGGTCGACGTGGTCCTCGGTCATGACCGTAGTTTGACATCAAATCTCTTGACGTCAAGAAGATTGGCGTGTAATCTCTTGATATCGAGATACTCGGCGACGAGAGAAGAGAGCCAACGGACGAGAGGAAGGGAGCCGCCGCGATGAGACCGTCCGACCCCGCCACCACGAAGATCCTCAGCGACGCGCACGTCGAGCTGCTCCGCGGCCGCCGCAGGCCGCGGCCGCCGCGCTCGCTCCGCGCGAACTGAGCCACGGAAGGGCGCAGAACGCGGGTGCCCGGGGGCCACAGCCCGGGCGCCCGTCGCCCTATTCCGGCCAGAAGCCTTCCAGCGTCTCCGCGTCGCCCTGCGGGTCGTCGATCCGCTTCGAGACGATCACGAGCTCGGCGTCCTCCGGCTCGTCGTTCCAGACGCCGCGCCAGGTCGACGGCGGCACGCGCACCGCCTCGTGCGCCCCCACCTCGACGATCTCGTCCCCCAGCTTGAACTGCAGCTTGCCCGCGAGGACGAGGTAGAGCTCCTCCTGCGTGTGGTGCCGGTGCCCGTACGACCCCTTGCTGCCGGTGTGCTGCGGCATCCGCCGGTAGGTCAGCGCCACCTGCTCGGCGCCGATCGCGTACGTGATGCCTCGCATCTCGCCGGGGTAGTCGCCGAGCCAGTCCTCCACGTCCTCGAGCTTCACGATCTGATAGTCAGCCATGCCCGTATCGAACACACCCGGGCACTCCGGATGCAACTCAGCCGGCGCGGCGGAGCATTGCCGCGGCGACGGGCGCGACGACGGCGACGGCGAGGACCGCCACGCCGGCGCCGCCGACGAAGAGCGACGCGAGCCCGATTGCCGTTGCGAGCGCGAGATTCCTCATCGGGGCGTCTATCGGCAATTTCGGACCCGCGATAGAGTTCCTGCCCGGTCGGGGTCAAAGAGGGTGAGGATGTTCCGGGAGAACTGGCGGTCGCTCGCGTTCTGGCGCTGGTGGTGGCGCACGTCCGTGAGCCCAGAAGTGAAGGTGCCTTTGGCCCTCGCAGTCGTCGCGGGGCTGCTCGTCGGCGGCTACGTCGCCGCCGGCCATCTCTCCGGCGCCTCCGCGAGCCCCGAGGCATCGTCGTACGTCGTCGCACGGACCGTGCAGCGCGTCGTGACGGTGCACGACCAGGGAACGACCAGGGTGAAGAAGGTGCCGGTCGTCGTCAACAAGACCGTCGTGCGATCGAGGACGCAGACCGCCTACCAGGTGCAGACGTACATGTCGACGCGGGTCGTGACGGTGCCGGGCCCCGTCGTCGTGCGGACGGTGCCCGTCGTCAAGCGCGAGGTGAGCACCGTCGTGCGCACGGTCACGGTGCGGCCGCCCGAGATCATCGTCGAACGCCCCGTCACCGTGACGGTGACGCGGACCGTGACGGTGACCACGCCTTCGCCCTGAGCCCACCTCGAACTGCAAGTCTTGCCGGCATGCTCGCGAACCGGAACCGGCTCGTGCTCGTCGCCTGCATCCTCGGCTCCGTCATCGTCTTCGTCGACTCGACGGTCGTGAACGTCGCTCTGCCGGCGATCCAGCGGGACCTGGGCGGCGGCCTCGCCCTCCAGCAGTGGGTCGTCGACGCGTACCTGCTGACGCTCGGGTCGCTGCTCCTCGTCGGCGGCTCGCTCGGTGACCTCTTCGGGGCGCGCCGCCTGTTCCTGATCGGGATCGCCGGCTTCGGCGTCACCTCGGTGCTCTGCGCCGCGGCGCCCGACGGGACGGCGCTGATCCTCGCCCGTGCCGTCCAGGGCGCGGCCGGCGCCGTCCTCACCCCCGCGGGGCTGGCCGTCATCGCCGCGACGTTCTCCGGCGAGGAGCGCGGCGCCGCCGTCGGGACGTGGACCGCGTGGACCGGCGTCGCGTTCGTGATCGGCCCGCTCGTCGGGGGCTGGCTCGTCACGCACGCGTCCTGGCGGTGGGTCTTCCTGATCAACGTCCCGTTCGCGCTCGTGACCGCTGCGCTCGTCGCCTACGCCGTCCCGCACCGCCGGCCGAGGGCGGCGCGGTCGCGCGTCGACGTCGCCGGCGGCGCCCTCTGCGCGGTCGGTCTCGCCGGGCCGGTGTTCGCGCTCATCGAGGCCCCGCGCCGCGGCTTCGGCGACCCGCTGATCGTCGTCGCCCTGGCGGGCGGCCTCGTGGTGCTCGCGTCGTTCGTCGCGTGGGAGCGGCGCGCGCCGCAGCCGATGCTGCCGCTCGGCCTCTTCACGCGCCGCAACTTCTCGTTCGCCAACCTCGAGACGCTGGCGGTGTACGCGGGGCTCTCGACGCTGACGTTCTTCCTCGTCCTGTTCGTGCAGCAGCTCGCCGGCTACACGGCGCTCCAGAGCGGCCTCGCCCTCCTGCCGATCACGCTCGTCATGTTCGCGCTCTCGCCGCGCGTCGGGCGACTGGCAATGCGCTTCGGACCTCGCTGGTTCATGGGCTCGGGCCCGCTCGTCGCCGCGGCGGCGCTGCTCGCGCTCGTGCGACTGCGCCCGGGCTTCAACTACTGGCTCGAGCTCCTCCCCGCCCTGCTCCTCTTCTCGGTCGGGCTCTCGCTGATCGTCGCGCCGCTCACGGCCACCGTGCTCGCGGACGCCGGCGAGGCCGACGCCGGGATCGCGAGCGGCGTCAACAACGCCGTCGCGCGGGTCGCCGGCCTGCTCGGGATCGCCGTCGTCGGCGCGTCCGTCGCCGGCAGCGACAACAGGCTCGACCTCTCCGGCTACCGGCTCTCGATGCTGATCACCGCCGGCCTCGTCGCCTCGGGCGGGGCGATCGGGCTCGCGGGGATCAGGAACGTGCGCACGACCGAGGCGACGGAGCTCGCCGGTGGGCGGAGGCGGGCGCAGTGACCACCGCCGCCGAGATCGTCTTCGACCACGTGACGAAGCGGTACGCGGGGCGCGACGCGCCCGCCCTCCACGAGCTCTCGCTGGAGATCCCCGCCGGCACGTTCTGCATCCTCGTCGGGCCGTCGGGAGGCGGCAAGACGACGGCGCTGAAGATGGTCAACCGGCTGATCCCCTTCGACTCGGGCGACATCAGGATCGACGGGAGGAGCGTCCGCGACATCCCGCCGGTCGAGCTGCGCCGCGGGATCGGCTACGTGATCCAGCAGATCGGCCTCTTCCCGCACATGACGGTCGGCGAGAACGTCGCCACGGTGCCGCGGCTGCTCGGCTGGGACCGCGGCCGCCTCCGCAGCCGCACCACGGAGCTCCTCGAGCTCGTCGGACTCGAGGCGGCGGACGCGCGCCGCTACCCGGCGCAGCTCTCGGGGGGGCAGCGCCAGCGCGTGGGCCTCGCGCGCGCGCTCGCCGCCGACCCGCCGCTCCTCCTGATGGACGAGCCGTTCGGCGCGCTCGACCCGCTCACGCGCCTGCGCCTCCAGACCGAGCTCCGCAAGCTGCACCGCGAGGTCGGAAAGACGGTGATCTTCGTCACCCACGACGTCGACGAGGCGATCCAGATGGGCGACCGCATCGCGATCCTCCGCGAGGGCGGCGTCCTCGCGCAGTACGACACGCCCGACGCGATCCTCGCGCACCCCGCCGACGCGTTCGTCGCAGCGTTCATCGGCGAGGACCGGGCGCTGCGGCGGCTCGCGCTGCGGACGCTCGCAGACGTCGACCTCGCCCCGGCCGCGGGCGCGCCGGCCGGCCCCACGGTGCCGCCGTCGACGACGGTACGGAACGCCGTCTCGCTCATGCTGGAGACGGGCGAGGAGCGCGTGACGGTCGCCGACGGCGATCGGGTGCTCGGCGTCTTCCGGCTCTCCGACGCGGGGGCGCTCCTCTGACGGGCGGCGGCCCGGTCATCCCGACCTTCGGCAAGGGAAGCGCATGCGTCCGCGGCGACCACGCGTTCTGCTGGGACTGGGTGCGGGGGCACTGGGGCGACACGCTCGGGCCGGCGCTCGTGCAGCACGTCGAGTTGACGGCGATCGCCGTCGGGATCGGCTTCGCGCTCGCGTTCCCGCTCTCGCTGCTCGCCCACCGGTTCCGCCGCACGGAGCACCCGATCGGCGTCGTCTCGGCGCTCCTCTACACGATCCCGAGCCTCGCGCTCTTCCAGATCCTCGTGCCGTTCACGGGCATCACCTGGACCACGGTCGAGATCGCGCTCGTCTCGTACACGCTCGTGATCCTCTTCCCGAACATCGTGGCCGGGTTGCGGGCCGCGCCCGACGAGGTGCTCGAGGCGGCGCGCGGGATGGGGCTGACGCGCCTGCAGGTGCTGACGCGGGTCGAGCTGCCGCTCGCCGTTCCGGCGATCGTCGGCGGCCTCCGGATCGCGGTCGTCTCGACGATCTCGATCGGGACGATCGCCGCGTTCCTCCTGCCGAAGGGGCTCGGCTACCCCATCTTCCTCGCGCTGAAGGAGCCGACGCCGTTCAAGACCGAGATCTACTCCGCGGGAGTCCTGTCGGTCGCGCTCGCGCTCGTGTGCGACGCGGCGCTCGTGCTGCTCCGGCGGGCACTCGTGCCGTGGGCAAGGCGGGCGGCGTGATGCTGGCGGACACCGCGAGCCTGCACACCTTCGTCCAGGCGTTCCACTTCATCGGCGACCATCCCGGATTCCTCGCGACGAAGGCGCTCGAGCAGCTCGAGCTGTCCGGCGCCGCGCTGGGGCTCGCGCTCGCGGTCGCGCTGCCGCTCGGGATCGTCCTCGGCCACCTGCACCGCGGCTCGGGTCTCGCGATCGGCGCGTCGATCGTCGGACGCGCGCTGCCGAGCCTCGTCCTGATCGCGGCGTTCCTGACGTTGCTCGGGATCGGCTTCGTGAACAACATGGTCGCGCTCGCGGTGCTCGCGAGCGGTCCGATCCTCACGAACGCCTTCGACGCCGTCGACGGTGTCGACCGGGACGCGGTCGAGGCTGCGCGCGGCATGGGGATGACGGACGCGCAGCTCCTACGCCGGGTGGAGTTGCCGCTCGCCGTGCCGCTGCTCTTCACCGGCGTCCGCGTCGCCGCCGTGACCGTGGTCGCGACCGCGCCGATCGCGGCGATCGCCGGCGGCGGCGGGCTCGGCGACATCATCGTCAACCAGGCGAGCTACCGCCTCGAGGGCGTGATCGGAGCGTCGATCTGCGTGATGGCGCTCTCCGCCGCCGTCTTCCTCGCCCTCGCGGGGCTCCAGGTCGCCGTAACGCCCAGGGGGCTTCGGCGTACTAGTGTCGTCGGGGATACCTCGCGAAAGGAGATGCTGTGATTCGCAAGCACACGCGGCGTGCCGCCAAGGCGGCGTTCGCGATCAGCCTCGCAGTCGCGATCGTCATCGGCTTGCTCGCCGCCGCGGCGTTCACGCGCCCGGCGCACGCGACCGCGAAGGCCGCGCCGACGATCATTCTCGGCACGAAGAACTTCCCGGAGGAGTACATCCTCGGCCAGCTCTACAAGCAGGCGCTCGAGGCGAAGGGCTTCAAGGTCTCGTACAAGGAGAACATCGGCTCGACCGAGTTGATGACCACGTCGCTGCAAAGCGGCAAGATCAACATGTATCCGGAGTACACGGGTGTGATCGTGCAGGTCGTCTTCCATCACACCTCGTCGCCGAAGACCGCGGCGGCGACGTACAAGCTCGCGAAGAAGCTGGAGGCGGCGAAGGGCTTCAGCCTCCTCAACCCGACGCCGTTCTACGACACGGACGTGCTCGCGGTGACGAACGCGACGGCGAAGAAGTACGGGCTCCGGTCGATCGGGGACCTGAAGAAGGTCGGCTCGTTCAAGCTCGGCGGGTTCCCGGAGTGCAAGACGCGCAACACGTGCTTCCTCGGCTACACGAAGCAGTACGGGCTCACGAAGGCAACGTTCGTCCCGCTCGCCGGCATCTCGGCGTACGCGGCGCTCGACGCGGGCAAGGTGCTCGCTGCGGACGTCTTCTCGACCGACCCGCCGCTCGGCAAGAACTCGAAGTACACGGTGCTCGCGGACCCGAAGCACGTCACGGGTTTCCAGAACGTCGCGCCGATCGTGAAGACGTCGGTGCTGAGGGCCGCCGGCCCGACGTTCTCGAAGACGGTGAACGCGGTCTCGTCCAAGCTGACGCTGAACGCGATCGTCGCCATGAACAAGGCTGTGATCGTGGACAAGCAGTCGCCCGCCTCCGTGGCGAAGGCGTTCCTGAAAGCCAACGGCCTGAGCTAGTCGCTGCTCACGGGAGCCGCTCGCCGGTGAGGCGGGCGGCTCCCAGCGAGCCGAGCAGGAGGAGCGCCGCGGCGCCGACGAACCACGACGAGATCTCGCGGTTCACCTCGTGGTGCGCGATCGACGCGCCGAGCTGCTTGTACACCTGCTGCACCTTGGTTGCGCTGCCCGCGCGGTACGTGCGGCCGCCCGTCTCCCTCGCGATCGCCGCGAGCGTCACGGGATCCGGCTTCACCGGCAGCCGCCGGCCCCCGAACTGCCCGCCGCCGCCGCCGAACCCGTAACCGCCGAACGGGCCGATACCAAGGGTGCCGTGGTTCGTGCCGAGCGCGACCGTGAAGACGCGGAAGCCGGCGTCGCGTGCGCGGGCCGCGCCCTGCAGCGGCGACAGCGTGCCGCGCGTCTGCGCGCCGTCCGACAGCAGGACGATCGCGCCGGGGCGCTTGCCGTCCCTGCCGCGCGGCGCGTCACCAACCGCCGCTTTCGTGACCTGCACCGCGGCCGCGAGCCCGTCGCCGATCGCCGTCGCCGACTGCGGCACGAGCAGGTCGATCCCCTCGTGCAGCAGCGAGCGGTCGACCGTCGGCAGCACGAGGATGTCCGGGCCGCTCGAGAACGAGACGAGGCCGACCCTGACCGTTCTCGGAACGTTGTCGGCAAACGCCGACATCGCCGCCTGCGCCGCGCCGAGCCGCGTCGGCTTCACGTCGGTCGCGCGCATCGAGCCGGAGACGTCGACGAGCAGGACGACCGTCGCACGGCTCGCGGGCTCGGAGAGGGTCGCGCGCGGCCGCGCCACCGCCGCCGACGCGGAGGCGACCGCGAGCAGGAAGAGCGCGAGGGGGATCCAGCTCCGCCACCGGCGGCGCCTGGTGGTCGCCACGCTCGCGAGGACGTCGAGGTTCGTGAATGCGACGGGGTAGCGTGCCCGGCGACGATCGAACCACAGCGCGAGCGCGAGCACGAGCGGCACGAGGAGGAGCAGGAACAGCAACCACGGGGTGGCGAAGCTCATCGTTCGCCACGCCTCATGGCGCGCACACCGCCCCGACCTGCACGAGGGCGTGCACGTCGATCGAGAGCCGGTCGGTCGCGGCGGCAGTGACGACGACCCTCCTGCCGACGACGGCCCGTGTCGCGCGGACGAGCGCGGCGGTCGTGGCCGCCGGCGGCTTGCGCGTCCGGAAGGCGACGGCGTGCCACTCGCCCGCGAGCCGTTCGCCGGGGTTGCACGCGACGCGGGCGAACTTCACCGTGCCGGGACCGATGAGGACGATCCGCGAGCGCAGCTCGAGCGACGGGCCCGGCGGCGTGACGACCCGGGCGGACACGGTGGAGCGCCCGCCGCCGCCCTGGACCGGGATGCAGCCGAGGAGCGGCCGGAAGAGCTGCGGCCGCCCCGACAACGAGACTGCACGGAAGAGCGCGTACCGCGTCGTCGTGACGCCCGGCTGGACGGGCGCCCCGAGCCGGCCGTCGAACGAGACGCGCACGTCGCGCGAGGTGACCTGCGCGTCGAGCCCCCCGACGATGCTCCGGCCGCCGGGGCACGTGAGGAGGTACGTCGCGCTGCCATGCGCAGGGACGGCCACCCACGGGCCGGGCACGCGGATGCACTCCTGGATCCCGTGGCATTCGTTCGTGGCGCCGGCCGCGGGAGTGAGGGCGGCGGCGGCGGCGAGGGCGGCGAGCAGCGCGGTGAGGACGATCCTCACGGCAGCCTCCGGAAGAACGCGCCGGAGAGGACCGCACCCGCGAGCATGAACGCGAGACCGCCGGCCGCGAGCGCCGCCGTGATCTCGACGCGCTTCGGCGCCCGCCCTACGCGCGAGCCGAGCTCCGAGTAGGTGACGCGCGGATCGACCTCGGCGACTCCCTCGAAGTACCGGCCGCCGCTCGTCTGCGCGATCGCCTGCAGCGCCGACGGCTGCGTCGGCACCTCGATGCGCTCCGTGTAGCCGCCCTTCACCGGCTGCAGGACGACGCCGTCACGCGTGCCGACGAGCACGGCGGAGACCGGTATGCCCGCCTGCCGCGCCCGCTGTCCGGCCTGCTGCGGCGTCACGCGGCCTGCCGTCTGGCCGCCGTCGGAGAAGACGACGATCACCGCGGGCGGCCGCTTCACCGGGGTTTCGCCGCGCACCGTGCGCGCCACCTGGACGCCGCGCGCGACCGCGTCGGCGAGTGCTGTTCCCTGCGGCCCGCTGCGGGCGTTCCGGATCACGGTGCGCACGTGGTCGAGGTCGTGGGTCGGCGGCGCCACGACCGCGGTGCGGTCGGAGAACGTGATCACGGACATCCGGTAGCCGCGCGGCAGCGCGTCGACGTACCGCAGGGCGACGGCCCGCGCGGCGCCGAGCCGCGACGGCCGCACGTCCTTCGCCGCCATCGAGCCCGACACGTCGAGCACGAGCACGACGGTCGCATCCTGCTTCTTGAAGTGGAACGTTGCACGCGGACGCGCGAACCCGACGAGGAGAAGCGTCGCGCCGAGCAGGAGCAGCGCGGTCGGCATGAGCCGGCGCCACGACGGCGGCCGCGGAACCATGTTCGGGAGGAGCGCGGGCGCCGCCCACGCCGCGGCGTGCGCGTCGCGGCGGCGGTCGAGGAAGCGCAGGCCGAGCCAGGCCGCGGGCACGGCGAGCAGCAGGAGGAGCAGGAGCGGCGCGGCGAAGCTCACCGCGTGCGCCTCCCGCGCCGCAGGAACGCCGCGAGCGGCCGCAGCCAGTCCCCCTCCGTCGACAGCGCGACGTGACGCACGCCGGCCGAGGCCAGGCTCGCGACGAGGGCGCGCCGCTCGTCGGCCGCCGCGACGGCGAACCGCTCGCGCAGCGAACGGTCGCCGGTGTCGACGCGGAGCTGGCGCCCGGACTCGGGATCGACGAGGCGCAGCACGCCCACGTCGGCGAGCTCCTGCTCGCGCGGGTCGCGCACCTCGACCGCGAGCACTGCGTGGCGCCCCGCGAGCCGCAGGAGCGGCGCGCGCCAGTCGAGCGGCCCGCGGAAGTCGGACACGACCACGACGAGCGCGCGCTGCCGCGTCACACGGTCGGCGAGCTCGAGCGCGTCGCGGAGCGTTCCCGCCCCGCCGGGCGGCAGCCCGCGGAGCAGCTCGAGCGTGTCGAGCAGCGCGCGCCGACCCTGGCGCGGCCGCTCGACGGTGGGATGCGCGCCGAAGGCGATCGTGCCGAGCCTGTTCCCGCGCCGCGTCGCTGCGTATCCGATCGCGACGGCGACGCCCTCGGCGACGTCGGTCTTGCGGCGGTCGGCGGTGCCGAACGCCATCGACGCCGACGCGTCGAGCACGAGCCACGTGACGAGCACGCGCTCGGCGAGCTCGACGCGTACGTGCGGCTCGCCGGTGCGCGCAGTCACGTTCCACTCGATCCGCCGGACGTCGTCGCCCGGCTCGTACGGCCTGACCTGCCACAGCTCGCTGCCGACGCCCGCAAACGCCGAGCGGTAGTCGCCCGCGAGGAGGCCGTCGACGCGACGGCCGACGGAGAGCTCGAGCGCGCGCAGCGAGGACGCCGAGAGGGGCCCGGGGCCCGGATGCTCGGGCGTCCGCGTCCGTGCGAGCGGGTCGGTGACGCTCACGGGCCGGCTCTAGGCGGCGTGTGTCCGCCCGAGGTCGATCTGCGGCACGGGCACCGTCTGGAGGACCTGCTCCAGGATCGTGTCCGGCTGCACCTCCTCCGCGAGCGCCCGGTACGAGAGCACGAGGCGATGGCGGAAGGCGTCGCGGACGAGCGCCTCGAGGTCGCCCGGCACGACGTAGTCGCGTCCCCGGATCAGCGCGAGCGCGCGCCCGCCGGCGACGAGGCTGATCGGTCCGCGCGGACTCGCGCCGAAGGCGATGTAGTCGGCGAGGTCCGGGAGGCCGTGCTCGGCCGGCTTGCGGGTCGCGGTGGCGACGGCGACCGTCCAGCTGATCAGGGCGGGATCGACGTAGACGCCGTGCGTCTGCCGCTGCAGCTCCTGGAGCGCCTCGAGCGACAGCACCTGCGCGAGCTCCGGCGGGTCCTCGAGCGAGCGTGCGACGACGGTCAGCTCCTCGTCGTGCGCCGGGTAGTCGACGAGGATCTTCAGCATGAAGCGGTCGACCTGCGCCTCCGGCAGCGGGTAGGTGCCCTCCGACTCGATCGGATTCTGGGTCGCGAGCACGAGGAACGGCTGCGGCACGCGGTGGGTCGTGTGACCGATCGTCACCTGGCGCTCCTGCATCACCTCGAGCAGCGCCGACTGCACCTTGGCCGGGGCGCGGTTGATCTCGTCGGCGAGCAGGAAGTTGCAGAAGACGGGGCCGAGCTCGGTCTCGAAGTCCGACCGGTCGGGCCGGTAGACGCGCGTCCCGACGAGGTCCGACGGGACGAGGTCCGGCGTGAATTGCACGCGGTGGAAGGTGCCGCCGAGCACGGCGGCCGTCGTCTTGATCGTCAGCGTCTTCGCCAGTCCCGGGACGCCCTCGATCAGCACGTGACCGCCGGCGAGCAGGCACACGAGCACGCGCTCGAGCATCTCCTCCTGGCCCGCGATCACGCGCCGGATCTCGAACAGCGCCTGCTCGAGCTTCGTCCCCGTCGCTTCCATCCCGCCTCCTCGGTCGGTTCGCCGAAACGCGTACAGCATGACTGCACTACCTAAGAACTTCTCGTTAAGTTCGCGTTCGGTTCAGCGCTGCGCGCCAGCGGGCGCGGTGCGCGTCCGCCTCGTCGCGGGAAAGCACCGGGTCGTACGCCGCGCCGACCGCGACGCGGGCTCCGCGGCCCGCCGCCAGCGCCGCCGCGCCGAGCGCCGTCGTCTCGCGCTCCGCGGCGACCTCGACCGGCAGGCCGAGCAGGTCGGCCTGGAACTGCATGAGGAACGCGTTCGCGGAGGCGCCGCCGTCGGCGCGCAGCACGGCGGGTCGTTCCGGGAGCGCGTCGACGACGTCGGCGACCTGGTGCGCGATCGCCTCGAGCGCGGCCCGTGCGAGGTGCGCGCGGGTCGTCCCCCGGGTGATCCCCGTGACGAGGCCGCGCGCGTCCGCATCCCACCACGGCGAGCCGAGCCCGGCGAGCGCCGGCACGAAGACGACGCCGCCGGTCGAGTCGACGCTCCTCGCAAGCGCCTCGCTCTCCTCCGCCGACGCGAGGATCCCGAGCCCGTCGCGCAGCCACTGGACGGCGGCGCCGCTGGCGAGGACGGCGCCCTCCAGCGCGTAGCCGTCGGCGGCCGCGGTCCGCAGCAGGCCGTGCGGAGGCGGCGACGCGTCGCCGCCGGTGTGGACGAGGACGAAGCTGCCGGTCCCGTACGTCGCCTTGCCCTCGCCGGCGCGGTGGCAGCCCTGGCCGAAGAGCGCCGCCTGCTGGTCGCCGGCGATGCCGCGGATCTCGACGGGCCGGCCGAGGAGCTCCCCCTCGCCGACGAGCGCGTCGGAGGGGACGATTTTCGGCAGCAGCGTCCGCTCGACCCCGAAGAGCTCGAGCAATCCGTCGTCCCAGTCGAGCGTCTCGAGCGAGACGAGGAGCGTGCGAGACGCGTTCGTCACGTCGATCACGTGCTCGGCGCCGCCGGTCAGCTTCCAGACGAGCCAGCTGTCGACGGTGCCGAATGCGAGCCCCGGACGGCCGTGCTCGCGGAGGAGCCACTCGAGCTTCGTCGCGGAGAAGTACGGGTCCGGGACGAGGCCCGTGCGCTCCCGGATGAGCGCCGGGTCGAGCGCGCGGCAGCGCTCGGCGGTGCGGCGGTCCTGCCAGACGATCGCGCGCGCGACCGGCTCCCCCGTCGCGCGGTCCCAGAGGAGCGTCGTCTCGCGCTGGTTCGCGATCGCAACCGTCGCCGGCTCTCCCCCCGCCTCGCGCGCGGCGGCGACGACGCTCCCCCAGATCTCCTCGGGGTCGTGCTCGACCCAGCCGGGACGGGGGAAGTGCTGCGGCAGCTCGGCGTAGCCGCGACCGTGGACGTGCAGCTCCTCGTCGACGAGCAGGCACGTGGTACCCGTCGTGCCCTGGTCGACGGCGAGGATCACGCGTGGGCTTCGACGAACGCGAGCGTGCGGCGCCACGCGTCGTCGGATGCGTCCTGGAACTCCGCCTGCTTGCGGTCGAAGAAGCTGTGCGGCGCGCCGTCGTAGACGACGAGCTCGTGCTCGACGCGGCAGAACCGGAGCGCCTCGTCGAACAGGTGGTTCCAGTACGGGGTGATGCGCGCGTCGTCGCCGGCCTGCAGCGCGAGCACCGGCGCGTCGATCTGCGGCACGTGCTCGAGTGCGGCGCCGGGATGGCCGTAGAAGCCGACCGCCCCTGCGAGCCCGTGGCCGGAGGCCGAGGCGATCCAGGACGCGCGCCCGCCGAAGCAGAAGCCGACGGTGAAGATCGACCGCATGCCGGCCTCGCGCAGATGCTCCACCGCCGCGCGCGTGTCCGCCTGTACACCCTCGCTCGTCGTCTGCTCGACGTGCGGCCCGTACTCGAAGTCGTCGCCGCGCTTCTCCGTGCCGGCCGTGCGGCCGAAGTAGTCGATCGCGAGCGCCGCATGGCCGCGCTCGGCGAATCGGAGTGCGAGCTCCTCGTAGAAGCGGTAGAGGCCGCGGACGTCCGGAAGGATCACGATCCCGGTGGCCCCGGGCGCCTCGGGCGTCGCGAGGAAGGCCGCGAAGCGGTTGCCGTCGGCGGCGGTGAGCGTCAGGTCCTCGTGCGAGACGGCGGCGCCCGCGATCCGCGGGATCGGCGGCTCGGAATCGGTGTGGAAGCACATGGGCGCGAGTCTAGGGCCTCCTGCTTGTGTCGATTCAACACAAGCAGGAGCGCCGTGAGCTCATCGCTCGAGCACGCGGCGGACGTCGTGCGCGATCTGGAGGTCCTCCCGCGCACGGACGACGAACGTCCGCACCGCCGCGCCCGCAGCGCCGATCTCCGCGTCCGGCTCGCAGGCGCTGTTGCGCGCGGCGTCGAGGGCGACACCGAGGAAGCCGAGGCCGTCCGCGGCACGCCGTCTGATCTCCGCGGCGTTCTCCCCCACGCCGCCCGTGAAGACGAGCACGTCGAGGCCGCCGAGCGCCGCAGCCATCGCCGCGATCGCGCCGCGCAGACGGTGCAGGTAGACCGAGACGGCGAGCACCGCGTCCTCGTCGCCGGCCGCCTCCGCCTCGAGGATCGCGGCGAGGTCGGCCTCGCCGGTCAGGCCGTAGAGGCCCGAGCGGTGCTCGAGCGCCGACGCGAGCTCCGACGGCGGCATGCCGACGTGCTCCTCCAGCCAGAGGATGAGCCCGGGGTCGACCGACCCGGAGCGGGTCGCCATCACGAGCCCTTCGAGCGGGGTGAACCCCATCGTCGTGTCGACGGAGCGGCCGTCGGCGATCGCGCAGAGCGATGCGCCCGCGCCGAGGTGACAGCTGACCGTGCGCGGTGACCCGCCCGTGAGCTCGGACGCCCGGCGCGCCACGTAGGCGTGCGAGAGGCCGTGGAAGCCGTAGCGCCGCAGGTCCCAGCGGCGCCGCCACTCCGGCGGCAGCGCGTAGGTGGCCGCCGCGGCCGGGATGCGGGCATGGAACGCCGTGTCGAAGCAGGCGACCGCCGGCACGTCCGGGAGCGCCTCCGTCACGAGGTCGAGCGCCTGCAGCGACTTCGGCTGGTGCAGCGGCGCGAGGTCGACGAGCGCCTCGAGCCGCCGCCGCACGCGCTCGTCGACGCGGACGGCGTCGACGAGCTCGCTGCCGCCGTGCACGATCCGGTGGCCGACGGCCGCGAGCGGCCCCGCCTCGTCGAGCGCCGAGCGCAGCACGTCCGGGTCGACGCGGCCGCGCGGCGCGGCAACCGACTTCGAGAGGACGAGCGCGTCGTCGTCGTCGAGGACGGAGAGCTTCAGCGACGAGGAGCCCGCGTTGACGACGAGGACTAGCTGCGGGGCCACGTCCAGCCGCCGACCTCGGGCGCGTCCTCGCCGTGCTCGCGGGTGTACGCGCGGCAGCGCAGCCGCTCGTCCGCCATGCGCTGGCGCAGCGCGGCCGCCCGCTGCCGGAGCGTCGGGACGCGGTCGATCACGTCCATCACGAGGTGGAAGCGGTCGAGGTCGTTCAGCATCACCATGTCGAACGGCGTCGTCGTCGTGCCCTCCTCCTTGTAGCCGCGCACGTGGATGTTCGGGTGGTTCGTGCGGCGGTAGGTGAGGCGGTGGATCAGCCAGGGGTAGCCGTGGTAGGCGAAGACGACGGGCTTGTCCGTCGTGAAGAGGGTGTCGAACTCGCGGTCGGACAGGCCGTGCGGGTGCTCGGTGTCGGGCTGCAGCCGCATCAGGTCGACGACGTTGACGACGCGCACCTTCACGTCGGGGAGCTCCCGGCGCAGCACGTCGACGGCCGCAAGCGTCTCGAGCGTCGGGATGTCGCCGCAGCACGCCATGACGACGTCCGGGTCGCCGTCCTCGTTCGACGCCCACTCCCAGATGCCGAGGCCCCGCGTGCAGTGGAGGATCGCCTCGTCGATCGTCAGGTAATCGAGCGCCGGCTGCTTGCCGGCGACGATCACGTTCACGTAGTGCCGCGAGCGCAGGCAGTGGTCGGCGACCGAGAGCAGGCAGTTGGCGTCGGGCGGCAGGTAGACGCGGATGATCTCGGCCTTCTTGTTGACGACGTGGTCGATGAAGCCGGGATCCTGGTGCGAGAAGCCATTGTGGTCCTGCCGCCACACGTGCGAGGAGAGGAGGTAGTTGAGCGACGCGAGCGGCCGCCGCCACGGGATGCCGGCCGTCGTCTTCAACCACTTCGCGTGCTGGTTGAACATCGAGTCGACGATGTGGATGAACGCCTCGTAGCAGTTGAAGAGGCCGTGCCTGCCCGTCAGGAGGTAGCCCTCCAGCCAGCCCTGGCACTGGTGCTCGGAGAGCACCTCCATCACGCGCCCGTCGGGCGCGAGGTGCTCGTCCGTCGGCAGCGTCTCCGCCTCCCACGTCCTGTTCGTCGCCTCGAACAGCGCGCCGAGCCTGTTCGACGCCGTCTCGTCGGGGCCGAACACCCTGAAGCGCGACCCGTTGCGGGCGATCACGTCGCGCAGGTACCCGCCGAGCACGCGGGTCGCCTCGCTGAAGCTCGTGCCGGGGTCGTCGAACGAGACCGCGTAGTCGCGGAAGTCGGGCAGCGAGAGGTCCTGCAGCAACAGACCGCCGTTCGCGTGCGGGTTCGCGCTCATCCGCCGGTGCGCCTTCGGTGCGAGCGCGGCGAGCTCCGGCAGCAGCGCACCGTCCTCGTCGAAGAGCTCCTCCGGACGGTAGCTCTGCAGCCAGTCGCGGAGCAGCGCGAGGTGGCCCTTGTTGTCGCGCACGTCGGCGAGCGGTACCTGGTGCGAGCGCCACGTGCCCTCCGTGGGGAGCCCGTCGACCTCCTTCGGACCCGTCCAGCCCTTCGGCGAGCGCAGGACGATCATCGGCCAGCGCGGCCGCTCCGTCTTCCCCTCGAGCCGCGCGGCGCGCTGGATGGCCGCGATCTCGTCCACGACGCCGTCGAGCACGTCGGCCATGCGGCGGTGCATCGCCGCCGGCTCGTCGCCGTCGACCCAGTGCACCGTGTGGCCGTACCCCTCGAGCAGCGACGTCAGCTCGTCGTCGCCGATGCGCGCGAGCACGGTCGGGTTGGCGATCTTGTAGCCGTTCAGGTGCAGGATCGGCAGCACCGCGCCGTCGGTGACCGGGTCGAGGAACTTGTTCGAGTGCCAGCCGGTCGCGAGCGGCCCCGTCTCGGCCTCGCCGTCGCCCACGATGCAGCAGCAGAGCAGGTCCGGGTTGTCGAACACCGCGCCGTAGGCGTGCGACAGCGCGTAGCCGAGCTCGCCGCCCTCGTGGATCGAACCCGGGGTCTCCGGCGCGACGTGGGACGGGATGCCGCCGGGGAACGAGAACTGGCGGAAGAGCTGCCGCAGACCGTCTAGGTCGCGGCCGATCTCCGGGTAGACCTCGCTGTAGGTGCCCTCGAGGTACGCGTTCGCGACCGCGGACGGCCCGCCGTGCCCGGGCCCCATCACGTAGATCGCGTTCAGGTCCCAGTTGCGGATCACCCGGTTCATGTGCGCGTAGACGAAGTTCAGCCCGGGGGTCGTCCCCCAGTGGCCGAGCAGCCGCGGCTTCACGTGCTCCGGCAGGAGCGTGTCCCGCAGGAGCGGGTTCTCGAGCAGGTAGATCTGGCCGACGGAGACGTAGTTGGCCGCGCGCCAGTAGGCGTCCAGCAGACGGAGCTCGTCGTCGGTGGCGCTCACCAGGTCTTGACGGCGGTTGCCTGCTCCACTCGGCGCAAACGTAGCCGAGCGTCGACGGCGACGGCGCCGTCCGGGCCGGCGAGCACCGGGTTCAGGTCGAGCTCGCTCACCTCCGGCAGGTCGACGGCGAGCTGCGACAGGCGGTAGAGCAGGTCGGCGACCGCGCTCCGGTCGGCCGGCGGCGCGCCGCGCCAGCCGGCGACGAGCCTCGCCGCCTTCCCCGTCGTCAGCGCGATCTCGACGTCCACGTCCGTGAGCGGCGCGATCGCGAAGCGCGCGGCGCCGATCAGCTCTGCGAGCGTCCCGCCCGGCCCGAAGGCGACGAGCGGTCCGAAGAGCGGGTCCTGGACGACGCCGGCGAGAAGCTCCGCCTGGCCCGTGAGGAACGGCTGGACGATCACCGGGCCGCCGATGCGCTCCGCCGCCGCGCGAACCTCGTCGGCGGTGCGCAGGTCGAGCGCGACGCCGCCCGATTCGGTCTTGTGCGCGCCGGCGGCGGCCGTCTTCACGACCGACGGCAGCCCGAGCTCGACGGCGACCTCGGCGGCCTCGTCGGGCGTGGCGGCCGTGCGCTCGGGAACGAGCGGCAGGCCGTAGGCGCCGAGCAGCCGGCGCGTCTGCGCCGGGTCGAGCCACGTGTCCTCGCTCTCTGCGAGCAGCTCCTCGACGAGCGCCTTCGCGCCCTCGCGGTCGACCCCGTCGAGCACCGGCACCTTGCCCTCCGGCCGGCGCAGCCACGCGGCGCGCTGCGCGACGAGGCCGAGCGCGCGGGCCGCGGACTCGGGGTAGGAGAAGCTCCCGCGCGGGGCTCCCTCGGCGCTCATCACGACCGGGACGACCGGTTTCTCGGCGCCCTCGGAGGCATGGCGGATCGACGCGCAGACCTCGCTCGTGTCGGCGACGATCGTCAGCACGAAGAGCACCATCACCGCGTCGATACCGGGGTCGGCGAGCAGGATCGGGATCGCCTGCTCGTAGGTCTCCCCGGTCGCGGAGCCGAGCATGTCGACGGGGTTGGCCGTCGACGCCTCGGTCGGCAGGAACGCGGCGAGCTTCGCGCGCGTCTCTTCGGTGAGGTCCGGCAGGACGAGCCCCGCCTGGTCGCACGCGTCGGCGGCGAGGATGCCGAGGCCGCCCGCGTTCGTGAGCACCGCGACCCGGTTCCCCGCCGGGAGCGGCTGGGACGAGAGGAGCACCGACGTGTCGATCAGCTCCTCGAGCGTGTTCGCGCGGATCACGCCTGTCTGGCGGAAGAGCGCCTCGACGGCGGCGTCGGAGCCCGCGAGAGCCGCGGTGTGCGAGCTCGCGGCGCGTGCGCCGCGAGCGCTCGTGCCGCTGCGCATCGCGAGGATGGGCTTCGTGCGCGCGACACGCTTCGCGATGCGCGCGAACTTGTGCGGGTTCCCGAACGACTCGAGGTAGAGCAGGATGAGGTCGGTCTCGGGATCGTCCTCCCAGAACTCGAGCAGGTCGTTCGAGGAGACGTCCGCCTTGTTGCCGATCGAGGCGAACGACGAGAGGCCGAGGCCGCGCGCCTCCGCCTGCTCCAGGAGCGCGATGCCGAGGGCGCCGCTCTGCGAGGAGAACGCGGCGCGGCCGACCGGGAACTGCCGGCCGGCGAAGGTCGCGTTGAGCCGGCGGGACGAGGACGCGATTCCGAGGCAGTTCGGCCCGACCATGCGCGCGCCGTGCGCACGCACGAGCGCGAGCAGCTGTTCCTGCCGCTCCGCGCCCTCGCGCCCCATCTCGGCGAAGCCCGCCGAGATGACGCAGAGCGCCTTGACGCCGCGCCGGAGTGCGCTCTCGGCCGCCTCGATCACGGCGGCGCCGGGCACGCAGATGACGGCCAGGTCGACGACCGCCGGGACCTCCTCGATCGAGGAGTAGCCGGGGACGCCGCCGACCGGCTGCCCCTTCGCGTTGACCGGGTACGCCGCGCCCGCGAAGTCGCCGGCGAGGATGTTGCGGAAGAGCTCGCCTCCGATCGTCCCGCGGCGCGCCGACGCGCCGATCACGGCGACGGAGGCGGGACGGAAGAACGGCGCGACGGACGCGGCGACGGCGATGTGGTCGCGCTCGTCGACTGCTTCCTGGTACCGCTCGGTCGCCTCGAGCTCGAGGCGGACCTCGACGACGCCGCCCTCGAGCTGGCGCGTCGTCGCGAACCCGGCGTCCGCGAACACCTTCAGCATCGCCGAGTTCTGCGGCAGCACCTGCGCGACGAACTCGTCGATCCCGACCTGGGCCGCGTGCGCTGCGAGCCGCTCGAGGAGGCGCGTGCCGACGCCGCGGCCCTGCAGCGAGTCGGCGACGGCGAACGCGACCTCGGCGCGGTGGCGGTCGCGCAGGCGGACGTACGTCGCGAGCGTCACGATCTCGCCGTCGAGCTCGCCGACGAGCGAGACGGTGCCGACCCAGTCGGTGTGGAGGAACGGCTCGACGATCCGGGCGTCGACGATCCCGGCGCCCTGGAAGCGGAGGTAGCGGCTCTCGGGCGAGAGCTGCTCGAAGAAGCGGAGGAGCGCCGGGGCGTCCTCGGGGGTCGTCGCGCGCAGGCGCAGCGTCGACCCGTCGCGGAGGACGACGTCCTCGGCGAGAGCGGTCTCGATGGGCGCAGTGGTCATGGGGAGATCCTCGCCGTGCTGTGCGAAGACCGAATCGGGGTTTTCCCGAGGACCCGGACGTGAACCGCCCCGATTCAAGCCGGCCGCGCGGGGGCGACAGTGGGGTCGTCAACAGGAGGTCGCCATGAAACCCATTCTGCTCGCAACGGACGGCTCCCCCTCCGCGATGGAGGCGACCCGTGAGGCGCTCGAGCTCGCACGCACGCTCGGCGTCCAGCTGGTCGCGGCCTCGATCGAGCACATCAGCGTCCCGACCTACGGCTACTACGGCTACGCCGAGGTCTACAGCGAGCTGCGCAAGGCGAACGCCGAGCACGCCCAGAAGGTGCTGGCCGACGTGGCCGAGAAGGCCGAGGCGCTCGGCGTCGGCTGCACGACGATCGCCGGCGAGGGCCCTGTGGTCGACGAGATCCTGCGGATCGCCCGCGAGCGCAACGTCGCGATGATCGTGATCGGCGCGCACGGTTGGGGCCCGATCCGCCGGCTCGTCTTCGGCAGCGTCTCCCTCGGCGTCCTGCACGACGCGCCGTGCCCGGTGCTGGTGGCACGTACACCGGACGCCGGCGTGACGACGTGGGTGGACGAGCGCGAGACGGTCTCAGCCGCCTGATTCGGACCAGAGCGGCAGCTCGGCGCGGAGGCGTGTTCCGCCTCCGCGCGGGCTGTCGACGCTGAACGCGCCGTCGAGCGCTGCGACCCGGTCGGCGAGCCCGCTCAGGCCCGTGCCGCCGGAGGCGTCGGCGCCTCCCTTGCCGTCGTCCTCGACGACGACCACGAGCGCCCGCTCGGTCTCGCGCACGCGCACGGCCGCCCGGGTCGCCTCCGCGTACTTCGCGACGTTCGTGAGCGCCTCGGAGACGATGTAGTAGGCGGCGACGGCGGTGTTCGTGTCGAGCGGCGTCTCCGTCACGTCGAGCTCGACGGGCAGCGGTGCGCGGGCCGCGACGATGCGCAGCGCCGCCGCGAGGCCGCGCTCGCTGAGCGCGGATGGATGGATGCCCTGCGCAAGCTCGCGCAGCTCCTTCACCGCGGCCGCGAGCTCGTCGACGGCGGCCGCGACGGCCGCGTCCGGCGGGATCGTTCCGCGCTGGGCGCCACGGAGCTGCAGGAGGAGCGCGACCAGCCGCTGCTGGGCGCCGTCGTGCAGATTGCGCTCCAGCCGCCGGCGCGCCTCGTCCGCCGCAGCGACGATGCGCGAGCGCGAGCGCCGCATCTCGGCCTCGTGCCGGGCGCGGTCCGTGACGTCGACCCCGGTGATCAGGAAGACGGGGCCGCTCGCGATGCGCGGCAGCGGCGTGCACGTCCACGCGATCTGGATCTGGGTGCCGTCGCGCTGCAGCCACGGCCCCTCGACCTCGCTGACGGTTTGCGAGCGGATGGTGGCGAGGATCGCGTCACGCGCCTTCGCCCGCGCGCCGTCCGGGACGTAGCGCTCCCAGAAGAGCGCCCCGCCGGTCTCGTGCGGCTCGTAGCCGAGGATGCGTTCGAACGCCTTGTTCGAGGCGTACGGCCGCACCCGGCCCTGGTCGTCGACGAGGCAGATCAGGCTCGGCGCATGGTTCGCGATCGCGTTCAGGAGCTCCCGCTCGCGTTCGAGCTCGGCGATCCGCTCGCGCAGCACGGCCGGCGACTTGTTGGAGCGCCGCCCCTTCGTCCTCGGCCGTGCCATCGTCAGCGCGCGGTCCGGCCTTCGGGGTACCGCGGCAGGCCGTCGTCCGGGATCGGCTCCCAGGACGCGGCGTAGGCCACGTACTGCCGCCACTGCGGCCGGATCCCGGGGTCGTCGTCGAAGGTGCCGAGCCGTACGCTGAGCGCCGACGGATCGGCCGGGTCGCGGCTCCAGAGCTGCCCGCCGCAGACGCTGCACGAGCATTTGGGCCAGCCGTCCGCGGGAGCCCACTCGCGCACGAGCTCGGCGCCGGCGACGAGGCGCAGCGACCCGGGCACGACACGCGCCTGTGCGGACGCGGCGGCTCCGCTGCGCCGCTGGCAGCGGGTGCAGTGGCAGTACGAGGCGGAGACGAGTGGGGCGTCGATCTCGTAGCGGACGCCGCCGCAGAGACAGCCGCCGGTGAGAGGGAGCGCCGGCATCCTCCGAGCCTACTGCACGCGCAGGTAAGCTCGGCCGTCCCTGAGGACTGCGGCGGTGGGAGACGGAGCGTACGAATACGAGCTGCGCCGGGACGGCGACGTCGTCGCGACCGGCCGGATCCAGCTGGCCGATCGCCCGGAGCCGGGAGAGACGCTCCAGCTCGGCCGCCGTGCCGTGCGCGTCGTCGAGGTGCTCGAGCTACGGGCAGGGCCGCGCCTGATCCTCGCTCAGTAGTTCGGCCCGTGGCCGGCCTGGCGAGCGCTCGGGTGACACACGGGACGTACGGTGAGAGACTCGCGGGCACCCCGCCGCGCACATCCGGAGCGGACACGAGAAAGGAACTCCCTTGTACGCAACTGTTCGTCGCTACGCAGCCGACAGAGGACTCGTCGACGCGCTCGTCGAGCACCAGGGTGAGGTCCGGGACCTCCTCACCGGGATCGACGGCTTCCGCGCCTACTACATGCTGCGCACCTCCGAGGGAGGCGCGGTCTCGATCAGCGTCTACGACGATGCAGCCGGGGCGGAGGCGTCGAACGCTGCCGCGGCCGGTTGGGTGCGGGACAACCTTCCGGAGCTGGCCGCCGCCGGCCCACCCGAGACGACGGCCGGAGATGTCGCCGTCTCGTTCTAGCGAGCGTCGCGCGTCAGTGCAGCTCTGCGGGTAGCTCGATCCCGCTCGGGTCGACGCCGAGCGATTTCGCGAGCCGGATGCCGTTCTCGAGGTCCTCCTTCAGCATCCGGATGTCCGTCTCGCGCATGAGCGCGCCCACGAACTCCCGCGCCTTCGGCCGCCAGAGGGCGTGCTGCGCGAAGAGCGGCAGCATGCGGTTCGCCGCCTCGATCAGCTTGCCCTTCACCTTCTTCCCGGCCCCCTCGAGCAGCACCCGCTCGTAGGCCATCCCGGCGCCGTGGTGGATGCCGTCGTCGATTGCGAGCCGGTTGCACAGGTCCTCGAGAACGGTGCCGCGCGAGGACCGCGCGATCATCCGGAAGCGCGGGATGATCAGGCGCTCGTAGAACACCTGCATCAGGAACACCTTCTCCTCGAGGGTGTCGGCATCGAGCGTCATGTGGGCCAGGCGGTCGAGGTACGGGTCGCGCTCGGCCATGCCTCCGGCTTCCTGGATCAGCTTCAGCCACGCCTCGGTGTGACGCGACTCGTCCTGCACCATCGTCGTGTAGTAGAGCTTCGCCTCGTGGTCGGGCGCGATCGAGAAGAGCTGCGTCGCCATCTCGACCGCGAGCTCGTCCGCCTGGAGCTGCTGGGTCACGACGGATCGCCACAGGTCGCGGCGGCGCGCGAGCTTCTGCGGCGACCCCTTGTACTCCGGCACCGGCGGCACGTCGCCCCACGGCAGGTCGCGCACCTGCCACTCCGCGCGCTTGGCGAGCTCGTAGTAGCGGTAGACGCCCTTCAGGTCACGGACGTGGGCGCCCTCCGGCGCCTCCGCCTCCTCGACGCGGGCCTCGACCTCCATCGCGCGACAGCCTAACGATCCGCCGGCTGCGATCATGCTCCGGTGGGCGCGGTGCGGCTCGACAGGTGGCTCTGGGCGGCGCGCTTCTTCAAGACGCGGGGCCTCGCGACGGAGGCGGTGCTCGGCGGCCACGTGCACCTGAACGGCGCCCGCGCGAAGCCGGCGAAGGACGTGCACGTCGGCGACGACCTGACGATCAGGATCGGCACCGTGGAGTGGCACGTCGCCGTGCGCGGGCTCGCCGAGAAGCGGGGGCCCGCGAGCGTCGCGGCGACGCTCTACGAGGAGACGGAGGCCTCCCGCGAGGGCCGCGAGCGGCAGGCGCTCCAGCGGCGGCTCGCCCGGCCGCTCGGCGCCGACCTCGGTGGTCGGCCGACGAAACAGGACCGGCGCCGGCTCGACGCGCTCCGCCGCGCACAGCGGCGGGAGCGCTAAGCGCTAGGGTCGGTCGTAGCGAAACCCCCCGAACAGTCCACGAGAGAAAGGCTCCATCCGACCATGCGCACGAGAGTCACCCTGATCGTCGTCGCGCTCGCCGCGCTTGCCGCGACCGCCGTCGCGGCCGGCCGGCCGGCGTCGCACGCCGCCGCCGCCGCCTCCTCCTCCTGCGACAAGGGCTCGCTCGACCTCGTCTCGTCGGGCGAGCTCACGATCGGCACCGACAACCCGGCGTACCCGCCGTGGTTCGCGGGCGGCACCCCGAAGGGCTCGAAGTGGAAGATCAACGACCCGTCGACCGGCAAGGGCTACGAGTCCGCCGTCGCGTACGCGATCGCGAAGAAGCTCGGGTTCGGCAAGAGCGAGGTCAAGTGGGTGTACACGCCGTTCGCGAAGGCGTTCGCCCCCGGCTCGAAGAGCTTCGACTTCGACATCAACCAGATCTCGTACACACCCGCACGGGCGAAGGTCGTCGCGTTCTCCGTCTCGTACTACGACGTGAACCAGGCGATCGTCGTCAACAAGGGCACGAAGATCGCGTCCGTCCGCTCGATCGCAGGGCTGCAGTCGTACAAGCTCGGCGCCCAGCTCGGCACGACGAGCTACCAGTTCATCGTCGACCGGATCAAGCCGTCGTCGAAGCCGGCCGTCTTCCCCCAGAACGCCGGTGCGGTGCAGGCGCTGAAGAACAAGCAGATCGACGGGCTCGTCGTCGACCTGCCGACGGCGTTCTACGTGACCGCCGTCCAGGTGCCGAACGGGAAGATCCTCGGGCAGTTCGAGAACAAGGGCAAGACGACCGACCGCTTCGGCGTGGTCCTCGCCAAGGGCAGCTCGCTCACGGCGTGCGTGAACAAGGCGATCACGTCGCTGCGTACGAGCGGCACCCTCAAGAAGCTCCAGCAGCAGTGGCTGGCGAAGGCGACCGGCGCGCCGATCTTGAAGTAGCCCGGCGCTCGCGCCTGCTCGACGAGTTGCGCTCCGGCGGCGGCGGCCGCCGGAGCGTTCTCATCGCGCTCGCGAGCACCGTCGTCTTCTTCGTCGCGGTCGGGTTCGCGATCACGCACGCCCCGGGCTGGCCGGAGGTGCGCAGGCAGTTCTTCGACTGGCACGAGTACCGCTCGACGTTCCCGGAGATCGCGCGGGCGTTCCGGCTCAACATCAAGATCTTCTGCATCTCCGAGGTGTTCATCCTCGTCTTCGCGCTCGTCCTCGCCGTGCTGCGCAGCCTGCCCGGCCCCGTGTTCTTCCCGCTCCGGGCGCTCGCGATCGCCTACGCCGACCTCTTCCGCGGCATCCCGACGATCCTCGTGATCGCGATGCTCGGGTTCGGCGCGCCGGCGCTCGGACTGTCGTACATCCCGAGATCGACCACCGTGTGGGGCATCGTCGCCCTCGTCCTCGTCTACAGCGCCTACGTCTCGGAGGTGTACCGCGCGGGGATCGAGTCGATCCACCCGAGCCAGGAGGCCGCGGCACGCTCGCTCGGCCTGACGCGCGGGCAGACGCTGCGCCGCGTCATCCTCCCCCAGGCGGTCCGGCGCGTGATCCCGCCGCTCCTGAACGACTTCATCGGTCTGCAGAAGGACACGGCGCTCGTCGGCACGCTCGGCGCCGTCGAGGCGTTCCAGCAGTCGCAGATCGACACGGCCGCGACGTTCAACTTCACCGCGTACCTCGCAGCCGCGACGCTGTTCGTCGCGATCACGATCCCGCTCGCACGCTTCACCGACTGGTTGATCGCGCGCGACCGGCGGCGTCGGCAGTCGGGAGGGCTCACGGCATGACGACGGCGCTCGAGGTCGAGCGGCTCCACAAGTCGTTCGGCAAGCACGAGGTGCTGCGCGGGATCGACCTCGCGGTCGGCGAGCACGAGGTGATCGCGCTGATCGGCGCGTCGGGCTCGGGCAAGTCGACACTGCTCCGCTGCATCAACCTGCTCGAGTCGATCGACTCCGGTCGCGTCTACCTCGCGGGCGAGGACATCACGAGACCGCGGGACGTGAATGCGGTGCGCCGTCGGATCGGGATCGTGTTCCAGTCGTTCAACCTCTTCCCGCACATGAGTGTGCTGCGGAACGTCACGCTTGCGCCGCGCGACGCGCTCGGGCTGTCGCGGCGCTCGGCGGAGGAGCGGGCGCTCGGGCTCCTCGACCGGTTCGGGCTCGCGGACAAGCGCGACGAGTACCCGGACCGGCTCTCGGGCGGCCAGCAGCAGCGGGTCGCGATCGTGCGGGCGCTCGCCATGCAGCCGGAGCTGATGCTCTTCGACGAGGTGACGAGCGCGCTCGACCCGGAGCTCGTCGCGGAGGTGCTCGAGGTGATCGGCGAGCTCGCCGCCGGGGGCATGACGATGATCCTCGCGACCCACGAGATGTCGTTCGCGCGCGACATCGCGAGCCGCGTCTGCTTCCTCGACGACGGCCGCATCCTCGAGGAAGGGCCGCCCGCGCAGATCTTCACCGCGCCGCGCGAGGAGCGCACCCAACGATTCCTGCAGCGGATCATCGACGCGAAGCGGCTGTGAGCCTGCGGCGGGCGACTTCCGACGACGCGCCGACGCTGGCGGCGATCCAGGAGGAGGCGTCGCGCGCCGGCGTCGCGCACGTCTACGACCCGCCCGAGCGCTTCCCGTTCCCGACCGCGGCGGTGCAGGAGCGCTGGCGCCGTTTCGACGGCTGGGCGGTCCTCGCGGACGCGGGGTTCGCGGCCGTCCACGACGGGTTTCTCGAGGCGCTCTACGTGCTGCCGGAGGCGTGGGGCACCGGTCTCGCCGACGAGCTGCACGACGCCGCCGTCGCGGAGCTCCGGCGGCAAGGCGTCGAGCAGGCCCGCCTGTGGGTGCTCGAGCGCAACGGCCGCGCGCGTCGCTTCTACGAGCGCCACGGCTGGCAGGCCGACGGGACGAGCCGCGTCGTCGAGTTCCCGCCGCACCCGCTCGACCTCGGCTACGCGCTCCGGTTGGCCTGAGCAGTCGTCCGGCCGGGCCGCTTCAATCCGCGGACTCGACATCGAACTGAAGGGGAACCACATGCCACTCACTCAGACCCAGCTCGCCGACGCCGTCGCCGAGCGTGCCGACCTCTCGCGCGCCGACGCGAAGCGTGCGCTGACGGCGCTCGAGGACGTCGTGCTCACGGAGATCGGCAACGCCGAGAAGGTCAAGATCGGCAACCTCGTCCAGCTCACGGTGCGGCTGAAGCCGGCCACGAAGGCCCGCAAGGGCCGCAACCCGGCGACGGGCGAGGAGATCACGATCGCGGCGAAGCCGGCGTCCGTCGACGTGCGCGCACGCGCGCTCGCGAAGACGAAGTCCGCGCTTCCGTCGGTGCAGAAGGCCAGGAAGCGCCTCGGGGCGTAGCGGCCGGGACGCGGGGCGCCTCGACGCGGGGCGCCCCGGGTTCTGCAGCATTGGGCGCATGGCCCCTGTCGGCGCCCGTGCCGGAGCGCGCGCGATCGCGCCCCTTGTCCCCGCCGTCGCCGCCTTCAGCGCGTCGTTCGGGGTGCTCGCACGCACCGCCGGTCTCAGCGGCGTCGCCTCGGTGGTCATGTCGGCGACCACGTTCGCGGGCTCCGCGCAGGTCGCGGCCGTGTCGATCCTCGGCGCCGGCGGCGGTGTGGCGGCGGCCGTCGCGGCCGCCCTGCTGCTGAACGCGCGCTACGCCGCGATCGGCGTCTCGGTCGGCGCTCACTTCCGCGGCGGGATCGTGCGGCGGCTGGTCGAGTCGCAGCTGATCGTCGACGAGTCGTGGGCCGTCACCGTCGACCGCGACGGCCGGATCGACCGGCGGGCGCTCCTCGGTGCCGGAGGCACCCTCTGGCTCGCCTGGGTCGCGGGCACGGCGGCGGGCGCGTTCGTCTCCTTCGGAGATCCCGAGCGCCTCGGGCTCGACGGCGCCTTCCCCGCGCTCTTCCTCGCGCTCCTCGTGCCGCAGCTCCGCTCCCGGCTCGCGCGCCTCGCGGCGGTCTGCGGCGGGGCGATCGCGCTCGCGCTGATCCCGCTCGTGCCCGCGGGCGTGCCGGTGCTCGCGGCCGCCGCCGCGTGTCTCATCGGATGGCGGCGGCGGTGACCGCCGTGTGGGTCGCGGTGGTCGTGATCGGGCTCGGGACGATCGCGCTCAAGGGTTTCGGGCCGGTCGTGCTCGGGGGCCGCAGCCTGCCGCCCGCGGTCGCGCGCCCGCTCGCGCTGCTCGCCCCGGCGCTGCTCGCCGCGCTCGTCGTGACCCAGACGCTCGCGTCCGGCAGGCACCTCGTCCTCGACGCGCGGCTCGCGGGCGTCGGCGCCGCCGCGGTCGCGATCGCGCTGCGCGCGCCGCTCGTCGCGGTCGTCCTCATCGCGGCGGTCGCGACCGCGGTCGTGCGGCTGTTCTAGGGGCGGGGGCGTCTGAGCCGGCTCAGACGAAGCTCAGAGCCGGCTCACCTCCGAAGTGCCACGGGACCGTCACAGAAGTGGAACGGCTGCGGCGCGAGGCCGCACGGC
>Ga0070741_10002211_pt1 | contig 53758 bp, 49 predicted proteins | sample Coa_R1_4_FD_66440 | JGI IMG/M metagenome (GOLD analysis project Ga0070741, IMG submission 66440) | Surface soil microbial communities from Centralia Pennsylvania, which are recovering from an underground coalmine fire - Coalmine... | ecosystem: Environmental > Terrestrial > Soil > Unclassified ... | reverse complement strand
TCACTGACTCCGTTCTGCTAATTGAGCTATATTTAAATATATTTAATATGCATAGAGATAACTACATTGATTTTCAAGATTTTGCATGTAAGTTCTTTGGACTTAAGATCTTACCGGGGCAATCCCGCTAAGTATCTGATTCCAGAGATTCACTAGGGGGGAGGGGGGAGTCACTCGGATCGTTCGAGCTTCCACGCAATCTGCCGCAACATGCCTAGCCACGGTTGCGCGTCCTGTGCGGGTAGCTTGAGGTGGCGCACCAGGCGACGCACTTTGTCCTCCGACACTGGCCCCGGCTTCAGATAGCCGCTCGTGCGCAGCGCCTCGAGCAGCAGTTCGGTGATCCGCTCCAGGTCCCCGGCGGGCGCGGGATTTTGCTTTTCGAAGCTGCGCAACGTCGAGGATGGCGCTGCCGATTTCGTGTCCCGCACCAGCTCGTAGAGGCACACGGCGACCGCCTGGCCCAGGTTCATGGAGCCGTGCCCCTCACGTGTCGGGATACGCATTAGCCAGTGGCAATGGCTGAGATCACGGTTGGAGAGCCCCACCTTCTCCGATCCAAAGAGAAGCGCCACGCGGCCGGATGCGAGCTGCCGGCGGATGATCCGTGCGCCTTGTTCCAGCCGCCGCAGTGGGTGTCGCAATTCGCGGTGTCCCAGGGCGGTAGTGCCCACCACCAGCGAGCACTCGGCTACCGCATCGGGGACGCTCTGGAATTCTTGCGCGTTCTTGAGCAGACCGGATGCGCCCACGGCGGAACGCGCTTCGCGGAACGCAATCTCGTAGGGATTCACGACGCGCAGACTCGTGAATCCGAAATTGCTCAGGGCGCGAGCCGCGGCGCCGATGTTTAACGGATTGCGCGCGGCCACCAGCACCACGGTTAGGCGGCTCAATTCGGAGACAGTCAGCAAGCCGCGATTTTACGACAAGAGAGAAGAACAGCAGAGGCAACCCGGTCGATTAACAGATCGAAACTCGCCCTCCGCTCCCCTGCGTCCTCTGCGTTGAGGTTCTTATCCCGCAGAAGCGGCGCCGTTCAGGTTCAGCGTGACTTCAGTTCCCTTCTGCGCGTTGAGCAGCTTGGCGGCGGGATTGCGGTTGGCTGCAACCTCGAGGAATCCGGTGCTGCCGAGGAGGGCAAACAGTTCGCCCGGCGCGCCGTCGGCGTAGGCGGTTGCCAACCGCGTCACCTGATGCTGTCCCACCGCCAGACGGAACGCGGGCGGGTTCTGCTGGAAGAGCTGTGGCACATCCTGCGGCGTGATGTTCGTAATCAGGTTGCCGAATTTGTCCACCTTGAGGACGATCCCGTGCAGTCCCCCGGGACCCGCTTTCGGCTTTGGCGCCGCAAACCGCACGTAGTCGGTGATCTCGTCGCCGAACTTGTCCACTTCGACGCCTTTGCTGAGGTACCCGGCGACACGGGCAAAAATGTCGCGCCCATGAAATGTATTGCTGACCGGCTGCAGGAAGTAGTGCTCGCCGGTCACATGGCGAGCCGAGATGCGCTCTTCCTTGTCGTACACCATGGAGAGCACGCCGTTATCCGGCGCCAAGAATTTGTGCCGGTCGGTCGTCACCAGGATGGGCCGCCGCGCCGTGCCCACGCCCGGATCGACCACGATCACGTGCACCGTGTCGGAAGGAAAATAGTTGTAGGCCTGGCTGATCGTGATCGCGCCGTCGAGCACGTCGTAAGCCTGCACCGAGTGGCAGATGTCCACGATCCGCGCCTCGGGGTTGACGTCGAGGATCACGCCCTTCATGGTGCCGACGTAGTGGTCGTTGAGTCCGAAATCCGTAGTCAGGGTGATGATGCGGTCGTAGCGCACGGAACCTCGCTTGTAAGAGCTACTAGCTACTAGCTTCTAGCTACTAGCTTCTAGCTGCTGGCTTCTAGCCTGAACCCAGAGTGATGCTGGTCGGCTAGGAGCTAGGAACTGGTGGCCAGGAGCTGCTTTTTACAAATCGTACTTTTTCATCATATGCCGGAAAGAGCGATAAGACAGCTTGAGCAGCTCCGCCGCCCGCGTCTGTACGCCGTCCGACTGGCGCAAGGCCGATTGCAGCATAGCCCGCTCGAGGTCGGCAACATACTTTTCCATGTCCAGTCCGCCCACGGGAATCGAACTGCCGGCGCCGAATCCGGCAACACTCACGTCGAAGGAATCTCCTGCACCCGCTCCCGCGGCGGCCGCGCGCACCTTGGGCCGTTCCAGCGGCAACTCGACGTGCAGCTCGTTGGCGGTTTCAAGAGCGACGGCGCGCTCGATGGTGTTCTCCAGCTGGCGCACGTTGCCCGGCCAGTCATAGCTGCACAGCAACTCCAGCGCTTGCGACGCGAAACGCAGGATGCTCTTGCCCGCCGCGGGCGCGTACTTTTTAAGGAAATGATTGGCCAGGAGGGGAATGTCTTCCGTGCGGTTGCGCAGCGGCGGCGCCTGCACCGGAATCACGCTGAGCCGGTAATAAAGGTCTTCGCGGAATGCGTTCTCCGCGACCATCTTGTCCAGTTCCTTGTTGGTGGCGGCGATCACGCGCACGTCCACGGGAATCTCGTCGGTTCCGCCCACCGGCCGCACCAAGCGCTCCTGCAGCACACGCAGCAGCTTCACCTGCATGGCGAGGCTCATCTCGGAAATCTCGTCGAGGAAAATCGTGCCGCTGTCGGCCACTTCGAAAAGTCCGCGCTTGTTTTGCGATGCGCCGGTGAACGCACCCTTCACGTAGCCGAAGAGTTCGCTCTCCAGCAGGGTTTCGGGGAACGCGCCGCAGTTGACGGAGACGAAGGGTTCCGAGGCGCGAGGAGAACAGGCATGCACGGCGCGGGCAATCAACTCCTTGCCGGTACCGCTCTCGCCGTAAATCAGGATGGTGCTGTTGGTCGAAGCTACCGTGCGGATGGTCTGCTTCAGCTTCTCCATGGCCGAGCTGGCGCCCACAATGTTGTCCAGGGAATTGCGCGCCGCGGCATCACGCTTGTAGGCAAAGTTCTGGCGGCTGAGAGAAAGTTTTTCCAGGCCCTGCGCAATGGCGAGACGGATTTCATCGACCAGGCCTGGGCCCTTGCGGATGTAGTCAAAAGCGCCACCGGCCTTGACCGCCTGCACAGCCGCGTCGTAATCGTCTACCGCGGTGATCAGGATGACCGCCGAATCCGGCGAAACCGTGTGGGCGTAACGCAGAACCTCTATGCCGTCGGTGTTAGGCATCTTGATGTCGGTAACGATCACGTCGTACAGGGCAGCATCAATTTTTTTCTTGGCGGCATCGCCGGAGTGCACGGTTTCGGTGCGATGCCCTTCACGGCGCAGCGCGATTTCCAGCAATTCGCAGATGGAGCGCTCGTCGTCGCAGACCAGAATGTTACCCACGGCTCACCTCGGTGGCGGGAACTGCCGAATGACCGGCGGCCGCCGCCATCGCGCGCGGCTCAGCTTCCCTGGCCGGACGCTTGCGCGGGCTGCAGCTCGCTTCAGAAACACTTGCCCCGGCACGGCGGATTTCCAGGGTAAAAACGCTGCCTTTGCCTTCCTCGGAGCGCACGAGAATTTTTCCTCCATGGGCCTGCACGATTTGATACACGATGGCCAAGCCGAGACCGGTTCCGCCTTCGAAGTGCGATTGAAACGGCTCGAAGACCTTAGCGACCTGCTTGCTGCTGAGGCCGCGGCCATCGTCGGTGAAACTGACCACCCAGCCCGTGTCGGAGGCGCGCAGGCTGACAGTGAGAGTTCCGCCATCGAACATGGCGCGCACCGCGTTTTCGCAGAGGTTCCAGAACACCTGTTTGATCTTGTCGCCATCGGCCCATGCGGGCGCTTTCTCGGCTGCGAACCGGCGCACGATGTGAATCTTCTTGGCGCGGGCGCGTTCACTGTTTTCCAGCAACAGGAGCGTGTCATTCAGCAGTACGACCATGTCCGTGGACTGGAACTGGTACTGCTTGTCGCGGAAGTAGGCGAGAAAGTCGGAGATGATGCCGTTGAGCCGGTCGGACTCGCGATTGACGATCTGCACCAGCAGGCGCTGCTCGTCATTGAGCGTGGAAATATTTGCCAGCAGGCGCACCGAACCCGCGATCGAGGAGAGGGGATTGCGGATCTCGTGGGCGATAGCGGCCGCCAGCCGCCCGACGGCGGCGAGGCGATCGCGCATGCGGACTTCGCGCTCCAGGCGGCGGATCTCCGTGAGATCGTCGAACGCATAAACGTAACCAATGGTCTCGCCTACCTGCAGGGGAGACACGGTTACGTGAAACATGCGGGGCTGCCCCGATGCGGTGAAGGACCGTACCTCACCGCGTACCCGCGAGGAACTGATCTCCGGCAGGCGGTCGAGAAAAAGCTGGGTGATCGGCTTATTCAGCAGTTCACGCGGAGCACGCTCCAACATGCGCTGCGCGGCGGCGTTGACTAGTGTCACCCGGCCTTCCGAATCGGTAGCCAAGATGCCGCTGCTGATGCACTGAATGATGTTCTCGTGCAGGACTTGCAGGTTTTCCAGCGCACCGCTGGCGTCGCGCAACTGCAGGCCCGCCTGTCGCAGCTTGATGCTGAGGCGGCTCGCCAGATATGCGATGGTCAGGTAGGCGATGAGGTTGATAAAAATCAGCGCCTGCAGCGACTTCAAATCCACCAACGTCGTGGAATAAGAGCGGACCACATTGAAGTAACAGAGTTCGAGAACCGTGCCGTAAAGAATGAAAGCCAGCGCGGCGCTCAGGTATGCCCACACGGGAGGCAGGAGGATGGTCGCCACGATGATGATCAGCGCGAACAGGAAATTGAACGAACTATCCACGCCGCCGGTGACATAGACGATCAGCGCCGCCAGCACCATGTCGGTGAGTACCTGCAGCACGCACTGCATACGGGTTTCGTGCCAGAAGGAAAGCAGCAGGGCGTAAAAGACGGAAAGCGTGTACCAGAGAAGAATGGCGCTGATGAACATCCGGCCGGGCACCGGAGTGGGCGTCAGCCGGGTGAGAGCCAGTTCGATGCCCACCAGGAAAGTGACCACGATGGGCCGAACTTTGACCAGCCACGCCAGCCAGGACCGTTCATCAAAGACAGGCTTCATTCAGCTTCTCGTCTATCCAACCGCGGGCGTTAGCCGGCGAGTTTGGCAATCATCGAGAACAGCGGCATGTAGAGCGAAATCACGATGCCACCGACACAAACACCGAGCACGCCGATGATCACCGGTTCGAGCATGGCCAGCAGGTCCTTGGTGGCGGCGTCCACTTCGTCTTCGTAGAAGTCGGCGATTTTCTGCAGCATGGCGTCCATGGCTCCGGTGGCTTCACCGACGCCGATCATCTGCGAAACCATGTTGGGGAACACGCCGCATTCTTTCAGCGGGTCGACAATGGTGCGGCCTTCTTCGATCGACTTGCGCACGTTCATCAGAGCTCTTTCCAGAACCGCGTTGCCCGAGGTGCGCGCGGTGATCGACAGACCTTCGAGGATGGGTACACCCGAGGTAATCAGGGTGCCGAGGGTGCGGGTGAAGCGGGCTACCGCGATCTTGCGCAGCAGGTCACCCATGACCGGAAGGTAGAGCAGAACTTTATCGAAATGGTAGCGGCCCTGGGGGTGCTTGCGAATCTGCTTCAGCCCGAAGAAAAGGCCGAAGCAACTAGCGATGCCGACCCACCAGAAATGCCCAACGAACGCACTCAGTCCCATGACGATTCGGGTGGGAAGAGGCAGAGCCACACCCAGTCCGGCGAACAGGTTGGAGAAGATCGGCACAACCCACTTCAGCAAGGCGCCCACGATCAAGACAGCGATGCTGATGACGGAGACGGGGTAAATCAAAGCCGACTTGACCGCCGCTCTTAGTTTCACGGCTTTTTCCACGTAAGCGGCGAGACGCTGCAGAATGGTGTCGAGAATACCGCCGGTTTCGCCGGCCTCGATCATGTTGGTGGAGAGGTCATCGAAGACTTTGGGGAACTGGCGCATGGCGTTGGCAAGCGTGGAACCGCCTTCCACCGAAGTGCGCACGCCGGTGAGCGTCTTCTGAAACGCCATGTTCTCCTGATTGGCGGCAAGAATTTCCAGGCACTGCACCAGCGGCAGACCGGCGTCGATCATGACGGAGAACTGGCGGAAAAAAATGGCGATTTCCTTGGTCTTCACCTTGCCGGAACCGAAGGTGGGCAGGGCGAACTCCTTGCCTTTCTCCTTGATCGGGCCCGGGGTGATGCGTTCGCGGCGCAGTTGCTGGACCAGCATCTGCTTGCTACCGGACACACGCTCACCCGAGACCTTCTGTCCGTCCGCGTTCTTGCCTGAGAATGTGAAAACTGGCATGGAAGCCTCTCCTGACTAAACGAACTTTTTTGCCCCCCGGCATGGCCGCCGCCCGGGGAGTTGGTGCTGATGCTTCAACGCTTGGTCGTGGCAGCGCCCTTGGCCAGGGGTGCCGTCACGGTGGTGCGATTGATGAGACCGGCGCCACGGTCAATCATGTCGCGCAATTCTTCCGGCATGCCGGAACGCATGAGGGCCGTTTCCAGCGAAATCTGTTTCTGGAAATAGGCGGTGGCCAGCGCCTGATTAAACGTCTGCATGCCGAACTTCTCCTGTCCGGACTGCATGGCGGAGTAGATCTGGTGAATCTTGTCTTCGCGGATCAGGTTGCGAATGGCGGGATTGGGCGTAAGAATCTCCATGCACATGACGCGGCCCTGACCGTCAATTTTGGGCAGCAGGCTTTGGCAAAGAATTCCTTCCAGCACCAACGATAGCTGAGCCCGAATCTGCGGCTGCTGGTGGGCGGGAAAGACGTCGATAATACGGTTGATCGTGGATGACGCTGTGTTGGTGTGCAGAGTGCCGAAGGTGAGGTGACCGGTTTCGGCGATGCGCAAGGCCGACTCAATGGTTTCCAGGTCGCGCATTTCGCCGATCAGAACCACGTCGGGGTCTTCGCGAAGAGCGGCGCGCAAAGCGTCGGTGAAACTCTTTGTGTCGGCGTGTACTTCGCGCTGGTTGACGACGCAATTCTTGTTGAGGTGAACGAACTCGATCGGGTCCTCAATGGTGAGAATGTGCTCGTGGCGCTCGCAGTTAATCTTGTCGATCATCGAGGCCAGAGTGGTGGACTTGCCGGAGCCGGTAGGTCCGGTGACCAGAACCAGGCCGCGCGGCTTATCGCACAGCTTGGCGACCACCGCGGGCAAACCGAGCTGGTTGAAGTCCTTAATCTCAAATGGAATGACGCGGAACACGGCCGAGGAAGCGCCGCGCTGGTTGAAAACATTAGCGCGAAAACGTGCCAGGCCCTTCAGGCCGAAGGAAAAGTCGAGTTCGAGGTGTTCCTCGAAGCGGTGCTTCTGGGCGTCGGTCATGACACTATAGGCGAGTTGCTTGGTTTCCGCGGGCGTAAGCTGCGGCATGTCCAGCGGCACCAATCCGCCGTGCACGCGCACCTGCGGCGGCGAGTTGGTGGTGATGTGGAGGTCGCTGCCTTTCATTTCCAGAAGTTTTTTCAGCAGCTCGCTTAACGAAGGTAGTGCCATTTTTATTAGGTCCTCTCCCCAGAGCTCTAGTGAATGGTTTCCCGTGCCACTTCTTCCAGTGTCGTCATGCCCTGCATAACCTTGATCAGACCGCTACGGCGAAGGGTGAGCATGCCGCGCTCGATGGCTTTCTTCTTCAACTCCAGCGCGGAAGCGCCCACCAGGATCAGGTCCTTGATTTCGTCATCCACTTCCATGACTTCATAAAGTCCGCAGCGGCCCTTGTAGCCGGTGTTATTGCAAACCGTGCATCCCTTGCCCTTCTGGATCTTGACGGTTTTGGCCTCTTCCGGCGTGTAGCCTTCTTCGATCAGCGCCTGGTAAGGAACGTCGACGGGGGCGGCGCAATCCTTGCAAATGCGACGCACCAGCCGCTGGGCGCAGATGAGGTGTACGGCCGTAGCAACCAGGAAAGGCTCGATACCCATGTTCATCAAACGGGTAATGGTTTCGGGCGCGCCATTGGTATGCAGCGTGGAAAGCACCAGGTGGCCGGTGAGCGCGGCCTTGATGGCAATTTCCGCGGTTTCAAAGTCGCGGATTTCGCCGACCAGAATGATGTTTGGATCTTGACGTAAGAAGGCGCGCAGGGCAGTGGCGAAGTTCAACCCGATCTGCTCTTTCATCTGCACCTGGTTGACGCCGGCCAGCTGAAATTCGACGGGGTCTTCCGCGGTCATGATGTTGGTATCGGGCGTATTCAACCGGGCGATCGAAGAGTAAAGCGTGTTGGTTTTGCCGGATCCCGTCGGCCCGGTCACCAGCACCATGCCATAGGGCTTGAGAATGGCTTTCTCGAATTTGACCAGTGACTCCGACTCAAAGCCCAGCTTGGTCATGTCGAGGCGCAGGTTCTCTTTGTCGAGAAGCCGCATCACGATCTTTTCGCCCCACAACGTGGGCAGCGTGCTGACGCGGAAATCGAGCTGCTTCTTGCGCCCGCCCACATTCATCTTGAGCATGATGCGGCCATCCTGGGGCAAGCGCTTCTCGCTGATGTCCAGCTTGGCCATGATTTTTACGCGGGAGGTGATCGCATCTTTCAGTTTCAGCGGCGGCGACATAATGTTCTGCAGCACGCCGTCAATACGGAAGCGCACGCGGAACTCGCGCTCGTAAGGCTCCATGTGGATATCGCTGGCGCCGCGCTTCACCGCGTCGCTGAGAATCACGTTGACGAGTTTGACGATAGGAGCCTCATCAGCCGCCTTCTCCAGTTCGGCCAGCTCCATTTCGTCCTGAACGTTTTCCAATTCGACGTCGGCATCGCCCAGCTCCGACATCGACTGCATGACCTGCTCGAGATCCTCTTCCTGGGTAGCGCCATAAGCTTTGTCGATGGCTTCGTTGATCGCGGTTTCCGAAGCCACGACCGGTTCGATGTTGAAGCCAGTCATGAACTTGATATCGTCCATGGCGAAAACGTTGGTGGGGTCCACCATGGCAATGGTGAGCGAGGCGCCGACGCGGCTCAGGGGCAGGATCTGGTAGCGCTTGGCGGTTTCGTGGGGAACGAGCTTGACCACCGAGGGATCAATTTCGAAATAGGAAAGGTTGATGGCGGGCACGCCGTACTGACGCGAGAGAAAATTGGTGACATCCTCGTCGGTCAGGTAGCCCAGCTTGACCAGCGCGGAACCCAGGCGGCAGTTGCTTTCCTTCTGGGTCTTGAGCGCCTGCTGAAGCTGCTCGGAAGTGATGACCTTCTCTTTGACGAGGAGATCACCGAGTCGCTGAGACATACCGCTAGCTCCTATCCGTAACGGAAGAAACCGTGCTGTTCGCGGCCTTAACGGGCCAGTTGCCGGACATCAGGGGGAGTAATGTGGGGAAACTGAAGCGTAAGTTTCCATGACAATAATTGTCAACGCAGAAAGGCTTCTGGCACAGTAACTTAAGTACCTGTACCACGCGGCTGACGGGTATTTCCGAGTTGAAACTGAGGGCAGTGGACGCGGTACTTTGGTGCGGTGTCCGGGATAGGAAATGGCGTTCCGGAAAATACTGAGACTCATCTGGAGATGCAAGCCGGTCATAACCTTCTGGCAATGAATAGCTAGGCTTATGGGACCAAAAGTAATTCCAATGCGCCGGGATGCGGAGGGCCAGATTGCGTCCTTCTATGGGACATTGTTCCGGGCGTGGGGAGAGCAGCACTGGTGGCCGGCACAGTCGCGTTTAGAAGTAATCGTCGGGGCATACCTCACGCAGAACACGGCGTGGACGAACGTTGAACGGGCATTGAAGGAGTTGCGACGGGCGCGTGTGCTCAGCGTGGCAGGAATTCGACGTACCTCGACCGCCGATCTCGAGAATCTGGTGCGGTCTGCCGGGTACTTCCGACAAAAAGCGCGGAACCTGAAAACTTTTGTGCAGTTTCTGGATGAGACTTACGGCGGTTCGCTGGAGCGCATGTTTGCCGAGCCCACCGAAAAGCTCCGGGAACACTTGCTGTCGTTAAGGGGAGTCGGGCCGGAGACGGCCGATTCCATGCTCCTCTACGCAGGCAGTCATCCCGTCTTTGTGGTGGACACCTATACTCGACGACTACTCGATCGCCACGGGATCCTTCCTTCAACGGCAAAATACGAAGAAGTGCGCCAGTTGTTCGAACGCGCCTTGGGCAGCATGAAGATGACTGCCGATCCTAAGCGGCAACCGAATGCAATTCGGAATGCGCCACGGCCGCACCAGCCTTCGCGCATGAGCATTGCCAAGCGCGACGCTGCCGCGCAAATTTACAACGAGATGCATGGGCTGATCGTGCAGGTGGGGAAGCGGCATTGCCTGAAGTCAAAGCCCTCATGCGAGGAGTGTCCACTGGGGAAGTTTCTTCCGAAATAAAAAACAGATTTTGTAATTTTGCGATCGGGTAATTTGGTAATTTTCTGACGGTCTCGGTATCCGAGACGATGCATGATTGCCCTGAGAAGGTAATTTTTCAAACTTACCAACTTACCGATTACCAAATTACACAATTGCTTGTCCCGTAGTTGATCCCCGCCCGCACAGCTATAATGTGCATTGCGAAACAACCTCCTGAAATGGCGGGAGAGTTGTACGCCAAACTGTTGTCCTCGCCGGTACCAACTCGCGATCCGAGGTCAAGACGACGCACTCCCGTCATCATTCTGACCGCGTTGTGCGCGTTTCTGCTGTTTGTCATCACGCTGTGGCAAGCGTCCTTCAACGTCGATTTCCTTCGCCCGAACGGCAATGAACAGATTCTGGTTTTTGCGGCGCTCTCAGCGATCATTTTCCTGCTGCTGGTCGCCCTGCTCTTCGTGCTGGGACGCACGCTGCTGAAGCTGTACGTGGAACGGCGCGGGGGAGTGCTGGGATCGAAGTTCCGTACCCGCATGGTATGGGGCGCGCTGATGTTGTCGTTCGCGCCCGTCATCTTCCTGTTCCTGTTTGCCTACGGGCTGATGAACCGCTCGATTGACAAATGGTTTTCCACCCCGGTTGAAGAAGTCCGGCATGACACGGCCGAGATGGTGTCGCTGGTTTCCGATTACACGGCGCAGAATGCCAGGGCGGAGGCGGTTTCGATTGCCAGTTCAGCCGATGCGGTGAAATCGTTCGCCACGGGAAATTTTGGGCCGATTGTGAATGTGTTTCGCCAGCGCGAAGCTACGTTGCAAGGCGGTTTCGCGGTAGCGCTGGTGGACGATCATGCAGAAGCAAGCTTCGATGCGCCCGATTCGTGGCCAGTCCTGAGAGCCAATCTTCCCGCCGAGAAGCTCGCCAATCACAAGGCGACGCAGTTTGATTGGAAGGGCGTGCACTACATCGTGGAGACGGCAGCGGTGGGTGTGCATGGCAGGGTACTGGTCGCGATGCCCTTGCCCGAACAGTTCTCCAGCCGGGTGAAAGAGATTGAAGAAAGCCAGCAGCGCTATCTTGCACTCGCTCGTGAACGCAAGCTGGTGCGACGCACCTATCTTGGGATGCTGTTTCTGCTGACCGTATTAGTACTGTTCGCTTCTACATGGTTCGCGCTGTTCCTGTCGAAACTGGTGACCCGGCCGGTGGCAGCGCTGGCCGAAGCGACACAAGAAATCTCCCGCGGCAATCTGGACTACAGGGTTCATATCCGGGCGGCTGACGAACTGGGCGACTTGGTGCATTCGTTCAACCGCATGGCGGAAGAACTGGAGTCCAGTCGAAGAGAGATAGAGGCATCCAGTACCAAGCTCACCAACGCCAACATCCAAATTGAGCAGCGCCGGCGGCAAATGGAGACGATTCTTGAGAGCATTCCCACGGGTGTGCTCTCGGTGGATGCGAACCGCCGGATCCTGCGCGCCAATCGTGCCTTGATGCGCATGCTGCGGCCGAAGGAAGGATATCCGGGGGACGATCCGCTGCTGGGATGCGCGCTGCGCGACGTGTTCCCAGCCGAGGTAATGGAAGATATCGAACCGCTGCTGCGGCGCGCCGACCGCTTGGGAATTACCACCAGCCCGATGGAAATCTCCCTGAGTCGCGCAAAGCTGAACGTCGCAGTGACGGTTGCGGTGTTACAGCACGAGAATGAGCGGCTCGGGTACGTGATGGTATTCGAGGATCTCTCGGACCTGCTGCGCGCGGAAAAGCAGGCGGCGTGGCGCGAGGTGGCGCGACGCGTTGCGCATGAGATCAAGAATCCGCTCACACCCATTGCGCTTTCCGCGGAGCGCATCCGGCGGCACCTGGAGCGCGGCTCGGCGCCGGATGTGGCATCGCTGTCGGTAATCCGGGGATGTTCGGAAACAATCTCCGGTGCGGTAGAGGCGGTGCGCGGCCTGGTCGATGAATTCTCGGCGCTGGCGCGCTTCCCCACGGCTCATCCGCAGCCGGCGAATATCAACTCCATCGTCGAAAATACTTTGACGATGTTCAATGGGAGACTGGACGACATCAAGGTGAACCGCTTATTGGATCCTGAACTGCCCTGGGTCATGGCGGACTCCGAGGCAATGAAAAGGGCGTTTGCGAACATTCTGGATAACGCAGCGGAAGCAATGCAGGACGCACTGGTGCGGGAAATTGAAATTTCCACGTCCCTGCTGCCTGGGCGGGACACGGTGGAAGTCGTCATTGCCGATACCGGGCCCGGTGTAAGCCAAGAACTCAAGGAAAAGCTCTTTCTTCCCTACTTCTCGACCAAGAAACGCGGGACTGGACTGGGATTGGCGATCGTAAGCCGGATCGTCGAAGATCACCAGGGCTCCATCCGGGTGGAAGAGAATTCGCCGGTGGGCACGCGCTTTATCGTCGAGCTGCCCGTCGCCTCGCAGGCTGCCACACCATCGGCCCACTATGCATAACATCCTGATTGTTGATGATGAGTCAGGAATCCGCCACTCGCTGAAGGGCGTTTTGGAGGATGAAGGCTACAGGGTGCAAGTCACGCAAGACGGTGAGGCATGCCTCGAGTTGCTGCGGAAGCGGCCTTTCGAGGTGGTGCTGCTGGACGTGTGGTTGCCGGGAATGGATGGCCTCGACACTCTGCAGAAGATCAAAGAGTCAGAGGACGGGCCGGAAGTCGTCATGATCTCCGGACACGGCACCATTGAAACCGCAGTGCGCGCCACCAAGCTGGGAGCGTTCGATTTTCTCGAGAAGCCGTTGTCGCTGGAGCGAACGCTCATCGTGGTGAAGAACGCCGTAGAAGCGCGGCGGCTGCGGCACGAGAATCGCGACCTGAAGAAGCAGCTGCCCAAGGATGTGATCGTGGGCGAGAGCATCCCCATGAAGGCTCTGCGGCAACAGATCGGCCTGATGGCGCCGACCAACGGGCGTGTGCTGATCTATGGCGAATCGGGCAGCGGCAAGGAATTGGTGGCGCGAGCCATTCACGCGCAGAGCCCGCGCCAGGGCGCGATGTTTGTGGAAGTGAATTGCGCCGCCATCCCAGAGGACCTGATCGAAAGCGAGTTGTTCGGCCATCGAAAGGGTTCATTCCCCGGCGCTGTTGTCGATAAAGAAGGCAATTTCCTGAAGTCGAATGGGGGGACGCTGTTTCTGGATGAAGTCGGCGACATGAGTCTGAAGACGCAATCGAAGCTGCTGCGCACGCTCGACGAACAGCGCTTCATGCCGGTCGGCGGCGATGAGCCGGTCACCGTGGACAGCCGCGTCATCGCTTCAACCAACAAAGACCTGGAAGAAGAAATTTCCAAGGGGAACTTCCGCGAGGACCTGTTTTACCGGCTGAACGTGATTCCCTTTTATGTGCCGCCGCTGCGGGAGCGCAAAGAAGATATTCCGCTTCTGGCGCGACATTTCCTCAAAGAATTTTCGGCGGCGTACAGCCGGCGTCCCCGCGAGGTGAGCGATGATGCGATAGACACGCTGATGCGCTACGCCTGGCCGGGCAATGTGCGCGAACTGCGTAATGTGATCGAACGCATCGTTATCATGAATCCCACGATCATGCGGTTCGAACGCAAGCACCTGCCGCCGCTGATCTATCGCGATGGCCACCGCCGGGTACACGGGAGCGAGCTCTCTACCCTGCACCAGGCGCGGGCCGCGTACGAGCGCGATTACATCCTCAAGACGCTCGATCAAAATCATGGAAACGTCAGCCGCACCGCGGAAGTGCTCGGCCTCGAGCGTAGCCATCTTTACCGGAAGATGAAGACGTTGGGAATTGCGGTGAAAGAGTAATTCAAAAGCTCAACGCGGAGGACGCAGAGGAAGCTGGCAGTTTTTTGCTTTTAACTTTGGCAGCTTCTTGGGTTTTTTACTCGGACAATTTCTTGCGCATGTGAATTTCAGTGCCGCCGCGCTCGAAGCGGACTTCATCCATCAACTGATTGATAAGAAAAATGCCACGGCCGTGATTCGCGTAAACATTCTCACCCACGACGGGGTTAGGGACATTGGCGGGATCGAAGCCCGGACCAGGATCGCGGACGATGATCAGGATCCCGTGGTGCTCGTCGGCCATCACGCAACACTCGACCAGCTTGCTTGCGTCTTTCTTGCAACCATGCACGACAGCGTTGGCCAAGGCTTCGTTGAGGGCGAGCTCAATCTGGTATTCCTTGCCGTTGGCGCAGTTCGCGTTGCGGACTACTTCCATGATGCCTTCGACCACGGGCATGACCGCGCCGGGATCAGCAGCCATGGTGACGCGCAGCTTCAATAACAGCTTGTCGTGTTCAAACTCACGAAAGGGAGACTCGCCGGTGGCCACTTATTTTTCGGTCCTCATACCTACCATGCCAATGCATACCTCAATCCACGAACGTCCGCTCCCGCGCTGATTACGTGGCTAGCGGGGTCGTACTGCAACATGGTCGGTGCCGTGGGATTACTCCACTCACCTTTCACAATAACTTTGTGCCCGCGCGCGCGCAACTGTTCCACGGTTGCTGCCGCAATTCTATTTTCCACCTGCATGACGAGCGCTTGGTCACTGTGATCGTCGAAGGAGCCGTACATCGCTTCAGAATTGAAGCGTGGGGACTCGACGGCCTCCTGCGGATTCATGTCAAATTCCACCACGTTTAAGAAAATTTGCAAGAGGGTTTGATCCTGGCTGTCGCCGCCCGGGGTGCAAAAGGCCAGCCAGGGCTGCCGATCTTTCAGCGCGATCGTCGGGGTCAGGGTGATCCGCGGCCTTTTATGCGGGGCCAGTTGGTTGGGATGGCCGGGAGTCAGCACAAAAGCTTGCGCCCGCTGTGTCAGGGGAATACCGGTATCTCCAGCGATAACTGACGGCAGCCAAGCCCCACTGGGGGTGGCCGAAAACATCGCACCATCTTGGTCAATGACGTTGACGCAGGTCGTGTCCTGATGTTCGCCGTTTCGATTGGAGAGCCGCTGCCTGGCAAAATCGGCCGAAGCCCGCGCTGCCATGTGTTCGGGATCGCCAGGGGTGTGCTCAGCCGATGCGTGTGCCTTGTCGATGAGCGGCCGGCGAACGTTCGCATATTCCTTCGTGGTCAATTGCGGCGGAATCGTGCTGAAATCAGGATCACCATAATAGGTGTCGCGGTCGGCATAGCCGAGTTTCATCGCTTCTACCACGGTATGAATGTAATCGGGGGAATTGTGTCCCATCCCCTTAAGATCAAACCCTTCCAGGAGATTTAAGTTTTCCAGAAAAACAGGACTCTGGCTCCAGTAGCTGACCTTGAACACGTCGATACCGTGGTACGAAGTGGTGAGGGGCTGCTCGACTTTCGCATGATAGGCGGCAAAATCGCTCTCCCGCAGCAGGCATCCTGCCTGGCGGCAAAATTCGCTGATGCGCCTTGCGATCGGACCGCGATAGACGTACTCGCGAACTGCTTCGATTGCGCCGGCCCTACCCTTTCTTGCTTCTGCCCTCTCTGCCTCGACCATGGCGGCAAGGGTGCGGGCCAGATCTGGTTGAGAGAATATCTCACCCGCTTTCGGAACTCTGCCGTTAGAGAGAAATACATGGCGCGACGCAGGCCAGGTCTCAATGGTCGAGCGATACTTTGCGATGTCGTCGGACAAGTTTTGGTGGATCGGGAAGCCTTGCGCCAGCTCCAGGGCGGGCTGGATCACTTGCGCGAAGCTCTTGCTGCCATAGTTCTGAAGGGCAAGCAAAAGCGAATCGATGGCGCCGGGCACGATCGCACTGAGCGGGCCAAAAGATGGGATGATTCCCGGACGCGCATCGGCATACGTCGAGAGGTGAACCAGGCGGGGATCATCGGGCTGGAGCTTGCGGTAGAAGTCCACAGTAGCGAGTTCGGGGGCAATGCCGGTGCCGTTGATTGCCACGACGGGCCGGCCGGGAAGTTTGATCAAGATAGGACATTCGCCGCCCATTCCGAAACTAGTTTGCTCGACGACAGCCGCCGCAAAAACCGCAGCTACACCTGCATCTACCGCGTTACCGCCCTGTTCGAGTATGCGCAATCCAGCTTCCGCCACGAGGGGATGACCCGCGCCAATGGCGCCGCGCTTTCCCATGACCAGCGGCTTGAGGGTGGCACTCTTCGCAATGTCGGGAAAGAAGACGGTCACGACGAGAAAGATGGTAAGAAAGCTTAAGATTCGCGAACCCATGAATGCGCTCTTTTGCACATCGGGGCAAAGCAGCTGCGGGGGGAGATTGTAGCTGTAATCGGTCCAAGTGTCACTGGAAGCGTGGAGAACAGTCGCAAGCGACACATCGCCGGTGAGTGTTATCGAAAGACAGCCTATGCGGGCCGGGTCTGCACCACACCGTTTTCTTTCGCGCGTGCTGCCATGCGGTCGTATTCCGCTCCGGCGTCGGCGGGCAGCAGAACGTACAGGGTGTAGATGCCGAGAGCCGTTCCGAAGGGCGGATGGAGAAGCAGGACGAAAGCCATCACGATGGCCATCATCCTTCCCCAGGGACGCACCTTGATCAGGCCCCAACCGGTGATCAGACTTGGCGCGGCAATCAGAGCAATGAAAAAGGCAATGACCAGAAACACGAGCGGGCCAATTGCATTGACGATCGGCGGCAGATCTGGGATATGAATGCTGCCGGCGATTCCCGACAAGACCAGCATGATGGGCACAGGCACGAAGAGGATGCAGCCGATGACAATCCAGAAAATGCCCAGCAGGTGCAGATGCTCCGGGACGCGGCTCCGCGCAACGAAACCGGCGCGATTCTCGACCGGGCTCCGGCCACACTGGCTGCAAACCAGCTGGTCGGCAGCAACCGCGGTACCACAGTGATTGCAGAACATGGAAACCTCCCGGTCGTTAGTCGTTGGCCGTCAATCTATCGTCGTCAGCCAGCGGCAACACTGACCCCTATCAAAGGGGTACGTAAAGAAAGCCGGCATAGTTCCCTGTCTGGCGTCAGTCGGGTTCTTCGCCCGGGCCGGAGTGGGCAGAACCTCCGAGTTTTTCCAGTTGCCGGCGCCAGTCCAGATCTTCGACGAATTCGCGGGACTCGCGCCAGCCCGGCCGGACTTTGACGAACGACTCGAGAAAGACCTTGGTTCCGAGGATTCGTTCGAGCGCCAGACGGGCCTGGGTACCGATTCTTTTGAGCATTGCCCCGTGCTTGCCGAGAAGAATCGCTTTTTGGCCGTCGCGCTCGCAGTAGATTGTCGCGGCGATCCGGGTCAACTTGGGTTTTTCTTCGAACTGCTCCACGATGACGGTGGTTGCGTACGGAATTTCCTCTTTGGTAGCCAGCAACACCTGCTCGCGAATGATCTCCGCGGCAAAAAAGCGCAGCGGCTGATCAGTGATCTCGTCCTCGGGAAAATACTGCGGGCCAGCCGGAAGCAGTTCCAGGGTACCTTCGAGCAGGCGATCCATGCCGTCGCGGCGCAGCGCGGAGATCGGGATGATCTCACGGAAATCAAGACGCTCCTTCCATAGTGCGATCACCGGCAGGAGCTTGTCTTTCTGAATGAGATCGATCTTGTTGAGCAGGAGAAAAACGGGATGGCCCGATGACTTTGCCAGGTTAAGCGCGGCCTGCTCGCCGGTTCCGAATTTTTCTGTGGCATCCACGATCAGCCACACAAGATCGCAGGTCTCCAGGGCCTCCCGAACTTCCGCCATCATCTTGCGACCAAGCGAGCTGTCGGGCCGGTGCACGCCCGGGGTATCAATCAGGATGATCTGGCCGGCGCGGCCGCCCTTCTTGCCGGGAACATTGATAAAGCCCTGAATGCGGCTGCGGGTGGTTTGCGGCTTGTTGGTGACGATGGCCAGCTTCTCGCCGGCGAGGGCATTCAGCAGAGTGGATTTGCCGGCGTTGGGACGGCCAAGAATGCAGACGTATCCGGAACGAAAGGGCATGAGTGCGGCAGTGCCGCGAATGACTATATCAGCTTCATCTGGCGAGGCTGAACCGTGCTGACGCGGAGGCGCTCGACCAAACGGTCGGTGGAATTGAGGATCTCGAAGCGCAGGCCATCGTCTTCCACCACCTCTCCTTTTTGTGGGATGTGGCCGGCCAGTTCGCTGACCAGACCGGCAATGGTCGTGGCTTCGGTATTTTCGGGACGGCTGCCGAACAATTCGCCGAGCCGATCAACATCCATATTACCGGGCACGATGTAGGTGTTTTCGTTCTCGCGGACGACGTCGGGGGTCTCATGCTCGTCGCGAATCTCGCCCACGATCTCCTCGACCAGATCCTCGATGGTCACGAGTCCGGCGACCCCGCCGTATTCATCCACTACGACCGCCATGCGGATATTCTGCTTTTGCATTTCGCGCAGCAGATCGCTGCCCCGCTTGCTCTCAGGAACGAAGTAAACATCCGTGCGCATCAGCGATTCCACCGTGCGGCGTGATGCCTCGGTGTCGGGCACCTGCAGGACGTCGTGGGTGAACACGATGCCCTTGATGTTGTGAATCGTGTCCTCGTAAACGGGTACACGGGAATATGGCTTGGTGCGCAGCAGTTCGATGAATTGCTCGACGGTAGTAGTGGTGGGGACGGCGGTGATCTCGGGACGCGGCGTCATGGCTTCACGAACGGTCTTTTCGCCGAATTCCACCACTGACTGAATCAACTGGCGGTCACGCTCTTCAAGAATTCCTTCCTCCTCACCGGCTTCGATCAACGCGTCTACCGCTTCCGACGGGCGATCCGGCTCTTCCTCCGCGTGTTCGCGGGTGAGGGCGGCCACCGATTGGCAGAAGCCGAGAACGAGAGTGACGGGCATGACCAGGTAGATCAGGATGCGCAGCACCGGGGCCAGTGGGATGAGCCACCTGCCTGTTGTGCGCGAAAAAAATACGAACGGCAGCAGGCGATTGAAGATAATCACGACCAGGATCAGACCCACGGTCGCTTGAGCAATTTCGCTCGCCGACCAGATCTGATCGCGAAAAACGGTGAAGCCGACCACCATGGCAATGGCAGCCGTGGTGAGTTGGCTGAGAAGCGCCATCGAAAGGGATGCCCGAGCACGGCCCACGTGAAGCCGCGGTTCGACCTGCTGCTCGAAAACGTCAATGTTGTCCTGGAATTCACGGGACAAAAACTTGCCAATCTCGGTGTAGACGCGATCCACGTAAGACACGAGCGTCAGCAGCGCCAGGAGGACCATGAAAATGCCGACGACGGCGAGGTTCACCCCCATTAGCGCGTCCTCCGAGGATGCTTGCGCAGAGATGGCGCGGGCTTCACGCCATGGCGGGCAATCAAGCCATTCGGCAAACCCAAGGCGCGGCGCAAGCGCTCTTCCTTGCGGGCCATCTGGCCGTCGTCAGTTTCGTGGTCATACCCAGCGAGATGAATGACTCCATGCAGCATGAGAATCTTGAGTTCGTCGGCTGCGCTATGGTCGAGCAGACGGGCATTGTGCGCGGCAATGTCGGCGGAAATGGCGACGTCGCCGGCGAAAGTCATTTCGATCGTCGGGATGGCAGGAAAAGAGATAACGTCGGTGGCAGAATCTTTCCCGCGAAAACGCCGGTTCAAAGCGCGCAGTTCGCGGCTGCTGGTGACGAGGACGTTGACCTCGCCACTCAGCCCTACAGCTTTTTCCGCGCGGTGAAGAAAGTGAACCAATGACCGCTCACTCACACCCGGCAGTTTCTTGCGTAGAACCACCATGGTCTTGCGTTGTCTGATTGTCAAAATAAAGGGGAGGGCTTGCGCACAGCCCTCCCCTGGCAATTCGTTCTATTCTTCGTCGTGTTCAACCGGAACAGCTTCTCTTGCTGCCGAGCCGTTCTGCGAATCTGCGGGCGTGCTCCCATTGGTTTTGCCATTGCCGCCAGCCTTGGACTCAAGCGAAAGAGTCATCTGTTCTTCGGCAATGCGGGTCTTATGCTCGTCGTAGGCACGGATGATTCGCTGCACCAGTTGATGGCGCACAACGTCGCTCTCATCGAAGTACACGAAGGAGAGGCCGTCAACAGTCTTGAGAATATCGATGGCTTCAATCAAGCCGCTGCGGCGGGCGCTGGGCAGGTCCACTTGGGTCACATCGCCGGTGATTACCGCCTTGGAGTTGAAACCGAGGCGGGTGACGAACATCTTCATCTGCTCGGAGGTGGTGTTCTGCGCCTCGTCGAGGATGACAAACGAATCGTTCAGCGTCCGTCCGCGCATGAAAGCGATGGGCGCAATCTCGATGACGTTCTTCTCCAGGTAGCGATCCACTTTTTCCGGATCAAGCATGTCATAGAGCGCGTCGTACAAAGGACGCAAGTAGGGGTCGATCTTTTCCTGCAACGTCCCCGGAAGAAAACCGAGGCGCTCGCCGGCTTCCACCGCGGGGCGAGCGAGAATGATGCGGTTCACACGCTTGGCCAACAACGCCGAGATGGCCATGGCGACCGCAAGATAAGTCTTCCCGGTTCCTGCCGGTCCGATGCCGAAAACCATGTCGTGCTTCTCGATGGCTTCGAGATAGCGCCGCTGGTTCATGCTCTTGGGTTGAACCGAGCGCCGGCCACCAAAGGAGCGCTGCTTGCCGGCCTCAGCCAGACCGCGCAGCGTGGCGGACGGGTCCGACACCATGACGCGCAGCATCGAGCCCAGATCGCCATTGTTAAAGACGTGCCCGGCTCGCTGCAGATGCTGGTAGTCGGAAAAAACCTGTTCGGCGCGGGCCACGTCCTTGGCGGCGCCTTCGATTTCGACGCAGTCAGATTTCAGATCGATGGTTACATTCAGGCCGTCTTCCAACAGGTGGAGGTTTTCGTCCCGTGTCCCAAACAGAGTTTCGATATTACGACCGATATCGATATTCTTCTTCATTGAATCCTGGAAAATGATCCTCCTGGCGTCCGCATGCGCGCTGGTTCCATGCGGTGCGCGAGGGCCTGCAAGGACCCGTGCTTCGCCCTAACGGGTCGAACAAACATAGACATGCTCTGGGATTGGATGCTAATCAGGATGCTCGGCACCGAGGTGCAAGCAACTGCCATTGGCGGTAGAGTACCCCGCCCCCTGCCGCGAGTCAATGTTGAAGCCAGTGCCCGCAAGCCATCTTCTCTACTTAATTAGATGTCCCTATGTGGAAAAAGGGTCACAGAAGGTTAGGCGGTTTCTGCTCTGGATTCCGGGGCTGAAGCCGGTACGGCCCGGTCCCTGGCCCAGGCACGCAGGGCGGCAATGTCTTCGGCACGAGTCGTAGAGAGTGGCACACTTGCTGCCAAGGCGTCGAGGATCAGGTCGGTGGTCAGCGCTTTCTTCTGGGAAAACGCGGCATACATGGCGGTCTGAATGGCCGTATCGAGCTCGGCGCCTGAGTAGCCCTGGGATGCCGCGACCAGGCGATCCAAGTCGAATCCGGCAGGATTGCGCTTCCTGCGGTTGAGTTGGATAGCAAAGATAGCCCGACGCTCGGCTTTGTTTGGCAGGTCCACAAAAAACAATTCGTCGAAGCGACCCTTACGGATCAGTTCGGGAGGCAGGGCGGTCACGTCATTGGAGGTGGCCGCGATGAAGACGGCCGCCTTGCGGTCCTGCATCCAGGAGAGAAACGCGGCCAGCATGCGTGACGAAACTCCGGCATCGGATGCAGCCGCCTCCGTGCCGCTCCCGGCAAAAACCTTCTCCAATTCGTCGATCCAGAGGACGGCGGGGGCAAGTTGCTCGGCCACCCCAAAGAGTTTCTGGATTCGTTTTTCCGTCTCGCCGACGTACTTATCGAAGACGGCGGCGGTCTGAAATTTCAACAGCGGCAACTTCCATTGTCCTGCAACGGCGCGCGCGCAGAGACTCTTGCCGCAGCCTTGAACACCAAGGATGATGATTCCTCGCGGCGGCTCAAGGCCAAAGTCACGAGCTTCGGGCTCCCAAACTCCGGCACGCTGGCCCAGCCAGGTCTTGAGGTTCTCGAGTCCTCCGACGGCGGACAGATCGTCGGTAACGTCAACGATGTCGAGAAGTCCGGTGCGTCGAAGCAATTCTTTCTTGGTTTCGAGCACGTCGGTAACGATTTCCGGGCATAAGGCATAGCGGGTCACAATCGCCTGGGCGACAGCGCGGTCAGCTTCGTCTTCTGTGAGCCCGCGCAGATTCTCAGCGATTGCGTTGAGGGTGTTGGCGTCCACTCTTCGTTGCAGGGTGTGCGACTTTGCCAGCCGGTTGAACACTTCATCAATGATTTGGCGCAGGCGCTGCCGGTCGGGCAAGGGCAACTCGAGAAATTCCACCTGGCCGGACAATTCTGGCGGAATGGCAATGGACGGACCGGTAATCACAACGGTTTGACGGGCGCTGGCGAATTTCTGCGCTACCTCGCGCAGGCGACGCACCACGATGGGATCGTCCATCTGGCGATGGAAGTCCTTCAGGATGAAAACCGCGTCCAGGGTCATGTTTTCCATGTTGGCGAGAGCCTGGGCGGGTTCCTTGGTGTTATAGATCGCGGTTCTGGAAGCGCTCTGACTCAATGCCAACATGGCGTCCTGCAACTTCGCCCTGTCCACTGGAATAGTGGTTGTCTTCACCTCGGTGTGGAGCGAGCCATCGGCGCTGGTCCAACTCTTCGTGTTTTCTATCTTTCCGGCTAGATTGACGCCCGGTGCGGCCGGAGCGTTGCTGCCCGAGCGGACCAGCCCGTCGGCAATGCTCCACTCGAAGGTGGGCAAGTTCAGCTCGGCGCAGGCTTCCCGGACCAGGCCCACGGCCCGAGTCTCCTCGACGGTTTCCATGATGACGATGGGAGTGCTCGAATTGAGTAGAATCTTAAGGCGCTGTAGGGCGTCAGGCATTGGGGTTTGACCGTTTACAAGCTGCTCCAGTAAAATAACTTATTCACCGTTCCTCGGAACAACTTTCTGGAGAGTGAGCATCAAGCATGGCAAATCATTATTCGGCCTTGAAACGCGCCCGGCAGACGGAGCGCCGCACCCAGCGCAATCGCGCCAATAAGTCCCAAGTACGCAGCGCGTTGCGTGAATTCCGCGAGGCTCTGGCGGCGGGAAATCGAGAGAAGGCCGAGCAGGTATTTCGCAATACCACGTCGAGCCTGGATAAGGCTATCCAAAAGGGCGTGATCCACGGCAATACGGCGTCCCGCTACAAGTCTCGCCTGAGCGCGCGGCTGGCTGCCCTGGGCAAGTAGGGTTCTCCCTTAAATTATGCGATATTGCGCCGTCGTTTAGCGGCATCCGTGTGCCCAGCAGGTCAGCGGAGGGCGCGGGGAGACCGTTGTTCTTTTTCCCTTGGCAAGTAAGGGAAATTCATACAAAATTCTTCACATCTGTTCTCACCAACCGACGTTTATAAAGATGTGAAGTAGTTTGCACCTAACGCAAACGATAAAGGCAGAGTGTCATGCAGGCCCTAGGGTCCGAGCGATTCATCCGTAGGCCGGCGGCGGGATCGAACAACATCGTCATCTCTGTGTGCGTATTTTGCCAGAGAATGGTGGGCGCCACCGACAGCCTGGAATTGCTCAGCGCCATCGAACATCTTCACGCCTGTCCTGACGCGAAGAAACTACCCACATCACATCTTCCCAGCGGAGAACCTAGCCGACGTCGCCACGGCTGATGGAATTGCTAGACCGGCAGTTGGTCCTGCTGCCAGGCGGGATCGGAGGGGCGAGGCTCAGAGGCAAGGTCGAGAATCAACTTTTCCAGGATCAATCTCTTGCTGGGCGGATTGGAGCGCAGTGCGAGATCAGCGCGTGCGATCAGGCGAATGGCACGCGTGAGTTCTTTCTTTGACTTGTAACGACGCGCCTGCCGAATCAGATCTTCGGCGGCAAAAGGCGGCACGCGAAATCCTTGCCACAGGGCTTGCCACAAGGCACGCGAATCGCGCACATTGCGTTCTGAGATAACCAGCATCTGCCGGAACGTCTTCGCCAGCATGTAGAGATGGCCGATGGCTGCCTCATCTCCGTCACCGCTCGTCAGCAAAGCGTCCAGGACCTGCAGGGAGCGCACGCGATCCTTGGATGAGATCGCGTCCGTGAGTTCGTACAGCGAGCGCTGCTTGGCCGCCAGCACCATCGTTTCCACGTCGCCCAAGGTGATCTTTTTCCGCGACCCGACGTAGAGGATGAGCTTCTCCAGTTCGTTGGAGATCATCATCATGTCGCCGCCGAGAGAGTCCACCAGTTCTCGCTGCGCGTCACGGTCCATCTCAACTCCCTGTTTGCCCGCGGCCTCATTGACCCAGCGCACCGCCTCGCTCTCCTCCACTCGCGCCAGTTCGACGATTCCGCAGTATTCGCCCAAGGTCTCGCGGATGCGCTCGTAACGCTCGCGGTCGGTGAGTTCGATGCGGCGTGGATCGGCAGGAATGCTGATATGGTCGGCGACGAAAATCAGCACGGCATCGGGATTCGGCTTCTCTACATAAGCGGCGATGGCCGCGAACTTCTCCTCGTGCGATCCCCTGCCGTACAGCGCCTTCACGCCACGAATGAAGAACACCTGGAAGGGCGCCATCAGGGACGGAGTACGGGCGCGATCGAGAATCTCGACCAGGTCCGTTTCCGCCAAATCGAATTCAAAAAGGCTGAATTCGCGAACATCGACGGGCACGAGGGTGCGTAGAATCGCGTCGCGGCACTGCTTGCGAAAAAAACCCTCGTCGCCAACGAATACGTAGGCGGGGCGCAGCTTGCGGTTTTCCACCTCGGAGACAAAGCGCTCGGTGGCGGCAAAACTGCGCATTTAGAAGCCCTCCAGGATATTACTGACGAGGGTGCGGGCGAAATCGCGCGACATGCGCTCGAGCGCAGGCGTTTCCTCCTGAAAGAAGCTGGCAATGTCGCGTGAGAGTTGATACTGATCGCGGAAGGTGTATCCGGGGTTGGCGTACAAGGTGTGTCCGTCGCGGTCAGTCAATGTAACGCTGGCGCCAATGGTCACCGCTACCGTGGCGACCCGGCCAGTTTGTGTGTCGTAGGTGACAGGATACACATAGCTCTGGGTAACCGTGCCCCTGAGAATGGCGTCGGCGCCTTGAGCCGTGCTCACAATGCGGTAACGGCTGCGCCCCAGGAACTCGCGTACCACTGCTTCCGTCAGCCGCTGTTCGATTTTGTAGGTCTGCGTTTGGTTTTGGAAGCTGATGACCGCTATGGTGCGAACGTCGGTCGGGAGAAGGTCAGCTTTGCTTCCCGCATGGTATCCGCAGCCGGCAAGCGCAAGGCAAAACATCAGCGCCGCAAGGGGCCGAAGCGATTTCTTCATTGAATCTGTCCCCGGGGACGTGCTGCTGCCATGCTCTGCGCGCATTCCACGGCGGTGCCAGCGGCGATGCGCAGATTGTCTGCAGCGGCCCAGATCCAGAAGCCGGTTTCGTGGTTCACGTCGCGAGCGACAGAAAGCAAAATTTCTTCCTGCCCGGCGGCATTGACGTTGCTGGGTGAATCCTCGGCCCTGCGCGCGATGTTGACATGCTCTCCTGCCAACGCCTGCGCCATATCTCCCAGTGCCACCGGCTTCTCAACTTCCACGTAGATGGAAAACGCGTGTCCGTGAAAGATGGGAGCCTGCAACAGGCGCAGGGCAGGAGTGGGAATGCTGCCGGCGCTGATGCGGCGGTAGTGATCCACGATTCTGCGCTCGATGGTTTCAAGCGCCGGCATGGACTTTTCTCCATAGCGCATCACCAGGTTGAAAGCCACCTGGGTATCAAAAATGTTCTTTGGCAGCTGCTGGAACGACAGCAGGTTCACCGTCTGTTCATGGAGTTCGTCCATTCCTTTTTGGCCGTGTTCGGAGGCCGGCTCAAACACGTCAGCGATCACGTTACGCAGCGCTCCCGCGTGTTGTGCGCGCAGTACGATCAGCGCCAGCACAACCGCGGCGGGATGGGCATTCACGACCGGCGCAGGCTGTAGTTCGGGCGCGACCAGATAATCGAGTTGGCGCTCCACCCAGGGTGAGCGGACGCTGGCGCCCGGCTCGTTCTCCAGTGCATAGGACAGATCGATAATCGCACTGCCCGCATTGCGAGCGAACTTCCAATGCTCGCGCGTAAACTTTTCTTCGGAGGCGAAGAACGTGAAGTCCACTTTGTCGAACTGGTCCGGAGTCGCGTTCTGAATGAAGCTGACCTCATCGCCCAGGGCTTCCAACTGGCCGAGCGATTCGTCATCGTCGAGTAGCTTGATCTCGCGGGCGGGAAAACCGCGGTCCTTGAGGACCTCAGCGACCTCCTTGCCTTTAAGCGTGGCAGCGCCTACCACCGCCACCCGGTAAGCACCGGCGGATGGCCCGGTCTGGGTATGCAACAGCGATTTCTGTTCCGAACTCACTGCTGGGGGACTCCTTCGTAAACCGGCGGTGGCGGCGGGTTGTGATGTCGGCGAAAGATGAACTGCAAGCGCCAGAAGACACCCGAAAGCATGTAGGTCAAGGCGATGAAAAACAGCACCGGGCGGGAGAAAAACCAGATACCGGCGAACAGTCCTCCGATGACAATAATGAGCCGGAACGGATGACGCTGGCGCAGGTCAATGTCCTTGAAATTGTAAAAACGCCAGGTACTGACCATGAGAAAAGCGGCCGCGACCACTAGCACGAGCCAGATCACCGCCATCCACTGCTCGAAGATGGGCTCCCCTCCGGCGAAGTGCACGACTGCGGCAATCACACCGGCGCCTGCCGGAATGGGCATACCCACGAAATATTTTTTGCCCGGCCGCCCCGGATTCGAGGGTTGAGGATTGACCTGGATGTTGAACCGCGCCAGGCGCGACGCCCCGGCCATCAGAAAAAGAAAACAGGCGATGACCCCGAGCTGAACCAGTTTGGAGTGGGGATCGACGGTGGAAACATCCGGCAACAGACGAAAGCCCCAAAACCAGGCTGTCAACGCTGGGGCTACACCGAAGGTGATCACGTCGGCAAGAGAATCGAGTTCGCGGCCGAAATCGCTTTCCGTATGGGTCATGCGCGCGATGCGGCCGTCGAGTCCATCCGCAGCCACCGCGATACCAATCGCTTTGGCGGCGTTGTCAAAGTGCCAGAACTCGCTGGCGCTACCCTGCATTACCTGCAGGATCGCGTAAAAACCAAGCGCGATATTGGCAGTAGTAAACAGCGAGGGCAACAGATACATCCCTTTGCGCTGCGATTTCTGGCGGCGGTCATCATAGCGCCGCAACGGATATCCTGACGTGCTCACGGCCTGCCTCCCCGTGCGCGCTGTGCGGCGGCTCCCACCGGCTCATCAGTCTCCGGCCCCAAGCAAGCGAGAACACTCGCTCCACCACGAACCCGGCTGCCCACCTCGACCTGCAATTGCGCCATGGAATCGAGGATCACGTCCACTCTCGAACCGAATTTGATTAGGCCCACACGCTGGCCGCGTGCTACATGGTCGCCCACCTTGAAAGAGAAAACAATCCGTCGCGCCAGAAGACCGGCGATCTGCTTGAAAACCAGAACTTGGCCACCGCCGGTGACGGTCACAATATTCTGCTCGTTCTCATCGGAAACCGATCCCATCGCATTGCGAAACCGTCCCCGCCGGTACTCAATTGCCGTAATGACACCGGCAATCGGGGAGCGGTTCACGTGCACATCGAAGATGTTGAGAAAAATGCTGATGCGGGTGCGAGGCAGGCCGTCCCATTCGACGACAGAAATGTCGGTCACTTTGCCGTCTGCCGGAGAGACAACTGCGCCCGGGGTATCAGGAATGAGGCGGTTGGGATCGCGAAAGAACCACAGAAAAAAAACAGTGAGGAGCAGCGGCAGAACAGCCCAGTAGGGGCCTGCCAGCCAAGCCAGGAGCACAGCCACTCCCAACATGGGGAGCGCATAATGGTAAGCATCACGAACCATGGGGCGATCAAAGTGATTATAGGGCACGACCGCCCAACCTGCTCATTTTGCAGGTCAGTGTTCCTGGTTCAAGAGACAGGGATTCCCAAGCACCCGGCCGCAGCCGGAGTCGAGGCGACTATGCTACCTGGTGCTGACGGCGATACTGCTGCTCAATCTGCTCCATCTGGTCTTTGAGGCGCAGCTTCAGCTTCTTCAGCCTGACTTCCTCTAATTTTTCATCTTCGCTGAGGTATCGCTTCTGGATGAGATTATCGAGGCGTTGTGAGTAGGTTGCGTGTTCCTGGGCTAAGCGGCGAAACTCTTCATGACTAGACATAAGTAAGTCTCTCGGAGTCATCCACCGAACCTCCTAGTGACTCTAGATGGCCTAAAGTTATCACAGGGTCAGAACGGCTTCAACGATTTTTGCCACAGAATGTAGCGATTTGAAGCGATGGCAGGGCGCGCAACTTCATGAAAACGCGAAGCTATACAAAATTGCATCTTCGGTGGGGCAACTGTAGTAGCCAATGCGGCGGCCCGTTTTTTTAAATCCACAGGATTCGTACAGAGCGAGCGCGGCGAGGTTGGATTCGCGGACTTCGAGGAACAAGGCACGGGCTCCACGGGGGCGCGCTGCATCACGCAAGCTCTCGACGAGTTTCCGGCCTAAGCCGCGACGGCGCGCGAACTCAGCGACCACGACATTTTCGATTTCCCATTCGTCGCTGGCGCTGCGGGCAACCAGAAAGCCACTCGGTCCAGCTTCGACTTCGGCGATCAGGACAAGCCGTTCCGTTGCATGCGGTGCGTTGAGAATCGCGTCGTACTGAGCCTGGGACCAGTGCGCTGCAGAAGGTGTCGACCGCTCCAGTTCGAGGATAGCGGCGAGATCGGCGGAAGTAGCTGGCCGGATATTCATGGAGCGGTTGTCAGTGGAACAGCTTTCCTATATTTGCTATTAACTATTGCTTCTGGGTTTTGAAAAAATCTCCGCATCCGATCGCCGGATGTAATTCGCCTCAAGATCCTCCGGCGACACCGTTTTACCGGCCAGAATTTTTTCCAATCCGATGCGTGCGATCAGGTCGCTGCGTGGCCACTCGACGGAAAGCACGGGCAACCCACGGGACGAGACCGTATCGGCGAGTTTTTTGTCCGGCGTGGCAAAAACCAAGGCAGTATTCGAGCCCAACTTCTCTAACAATTCCTCCTCGGTCAGAAGCGCCTCGCTGATGCAAGGCTCATCGCGGAGGAAGTCATAGTCGCCGAGATAGTATTCGTTTCTTCCAGCGTCGAGCGCCGCCCACACACGCGTAGGGTGATCAGCGGCGCGGGCCACCGCTTCGAGCAACGACACGGCGGCGATCGGCTTTTTCAGGATTTCAGATAGTCCTTTGATGGCAGCGAGGCCCACTCGCAAACCCGTAAACGATCCCGGTCCCGACACCACCACCAAACCATCTACTTCATTCTTTTTGATTCGGTTGCGGGTCAGCAGCGCGGAAACCTGGGGCACAAGTTGTGCAGAGAACGTCCCTCCCTCGAGGGGAACAACTTCACGGGTCTCGAAATTTCGTACAGCGGGTGGATGCGACTGTTGATCGAAGTCGGCGCGAACCAGCGCCAGGCTGCCGTTCTTGCCGGATGTATCAGCGGCGAGGAACACCATCCTTAAACGCCCTCGGGTTGCTCTTCGGTGAGTTCGAGCAATACTCCGCCGGTACTGGAGGGATGAATGAAAACATAAAGGTGACCGCCGGCGCCGATCTTGATTTCGTCGCTGATCAACCGCACCCCATTCTTCTTCAGCTTTTCGACCGTTGCCGACAGATCGTCAACGCGAAGAGAAACATGATGCAACCCTTCCCCACGCTTGGCGATGAAGCGCGCGATGGCCGAATCGTCGGATGTAGCTTCCAGAAGCTCAATGCGGCTCTCTCCGACTGGCACCATGGCGACCCGTACCTTTTCTGCCTCGACTTCCTCCTCGGGCAAAACCAGCATTCCCAGATTTTTGTACATGTCGGTGGCAGCGGAAAGCGACTTCACGGCAATTCCAAGATGATCAATGGTAAACATCAGTTCTTCCCCACACGCATCACGATCTCCTCGACCAGAGAGTAGGGATCGCGCTTGTGCTCGGCGATTTCAGCGGCATAGCGCGAGACCTGCCCGTCACTGAGTTGCTCGTGCAAAACACGCTGCACTAGCGAATCGCGCAGCATCTCCACCAGGCGCTCGCGCCAGCTTTGAGTCCTCTTCTTGAGCACAAGGTTTTCTTTTTGCAGATAGTCCTCAAATTTTGTAATGGCAGCGGCAAGATCGGCGACTCCGGTACCCTCACTGGCTACTGTTTTCACGAGGGGAGGCATCCAGTTGTCGTGGCGAACGGATAAAGACTGCATGGCGCGAATTTCGCGTTCGACACGCTCCGCCCCTTCCCGGTCGCTCTTGTTGATGACGAAAATATCCGCAATCTCCATGATGCCCGCCTTGATCGTCTGCACGTCGTCGCCCATGCCGGGCACAAGAATCACGATGGTGACGTCGGCAAGACGAACGATGTCCACTTCATCCTGGCCGACGCCCACGGTTTCGATCATCACCAGATCGCGGCCGGAAGCATCGAGCACGGTCGCCACATCGGCGGTGGCGCTCGCCAGGCCGCCCAATGAACCGCGCGTAGCCATGCTGCGGATGTAAATGCCCGGATCACTGTGGTGCGACTGCATGCGGATGCGGTCGCCGAGAATGGCGCCGCCACTAAACGGGCTGGTGGGATCGACCGCAACCACGCCGATGGTCTTGCCCTCACGCCGATAGTGATGTGCCAACTGGTCAACGAGGGTGCTCTTCCCTGCGCCCGGTGCGCCCGTCAGTCCAATGACCTTCGCGCGTCCGGTGTACGGAAAGAGAGCTTTCAACAGATCAGAGTGATTGGTGCTGCGATTTTCAACGGTGGTGATGGCACGGGCCAGGGCCCGAAAATCTCCGCCGCGCACCCGTTCCACCAAATTGGTGACCTGTGAGTCCAAGCCGACAGTGTAAAGCAGGCGCGCGATGTCGGAAAACATTTGGCGCAGGGGATGACTCCCCCCGCGCCGTTAGGGTCCCGATACGCTCTTTAGGCGACTTGGCAAGTATTTGGTATCAGTTCGCCTGGGCGGGTTTTTCGCTCTGGCTGGGGATGAATTGCTCCATCACGGCTTTGCGCAGCAGGTCGGGCGGTACTAGTCCCTCGGCAAGAATGAAGTCGTGGTACTTCTGCTGGTCGAAGCGGGAACCCAGTGCCTTCTCGGTGTCGGCACGCAATTCCATCAGTCGCGTATAGCCGTAGAAGTACGACGTGGCCTGACCGGGCGCCCAGAACATGTAGCGCTCGACTTCCTCGTTGGACATGGCATCGGACATGACCACATCTTTCATCAGCAGCGTCTTTGCCTGTTCGGGAGTTATTTTCCCAGCCTCCAGCTCGGGATCGAGAAAGGCTCGCGCCGCCCGCAATAGCCGGTGCTGCAGGGAAATGAGCTGGCCGTCCGTAGGCATATAAGGTTTCGTGATCGCCTCGGAGTAAAGGCCCCATCCTTCGACATTGGTGCTATTGAAGGCGAAGACCGCGCGTGCGATCGAGACACCTTTTTCGATGATCGAGGCAAACTGCAGCTCGTGACCGGGGCGTGCTTCGTGTGCGGTCAGCGTCCACGAGGCTGCAGCGAAGGTGAAGTCATCAAAATTCTGCATCGCCTCTTTCGACCCCGGAGGGGCGGGAATGTTCAATGGCAGAACGAATTCGCCCTCCTGTCCAGTGTTGCCGAGAAGCCGAGGGGCATGAAGGTGAGGCGCCGGGGTATCGGCGCTTTCGGCGGCGGTGGCGAGCCGGATCCGCGCCGGACGGTTGGGAAGGGTGACCAGGTGCTGGGTGCGGATGATGTCCTCGATCTGCTTCAAACGATTTTGATAGTGTGGCAGGATGGCATCGCCGACGAGCTGATCTTTTTTCAGTTCGTGAATCACATCGCGGTAGTCGGTCATTTTCCAGCCGTGCTGCTGCGCCACCTCTGCGGCCAGCACCTGCATCTGCTTCTGAATGTCGTCGAAAGCGGCGTGCGCCATGGGAACCAGTTTTTCCGGCCCGATATCCACGCCGGTCTGTTCGAGGGCGAATGCATACTCCTCAGGAGGCAGACGGAAATCAGTGCGTGCCTTGGGCAGAATTTCTTTACGTACGAAATCGTTGTAGCCGGCGACCTGCTCCTTTAATTTTGCGTAAGGCTGTTCGTATCCCTGGATTTTGAATTTCTTGAACAGCTGTTCGATGCCGGGCATGAACTGATCGCTGTTGGCGAGATCTTTCTCCACCTTGCCCTTAAATGGATACAACACACCGGGACGTCGCATGCGCTCCCGCGTGCGGGCCATCGCCAGTTCCGTCAGCGGCGTGTAACCAGGCTCCAGCCCGGCATAGCGCTTCAAACGTACTAACGCGCGCTGCCGGCGTTCTTGCGAGGCCTGGTCATCGAGCAACGTCTGCAGGCCGTTGAAGTAAAGTCGTCCCAGGTTGAAATATGGAAGCTCGTACTTCTCCTGCAGGTCCACTTCGTGAATGTCGTCCTGTCCTGATTTGATCAGGATCTGCAAATCTTCGCGGATGGCAGGGTCTTTTTCCGCCGCGAGCTTCGACTGCAGCGCGGCGACAGCCTTGCGGACGGCTTCCTGGCGGCGCTTGCCGTAGTCGGACTTCAGATCGAGAACCTGCTCGTCATACCCTTCGACTCCGAAGAATGCCGCGGACTCAGGCTCAAAACGCGCTAGCGGCGTCAGCAGGATCATCGCGTCTTCGTTGCTGCGCTGCACCCACGCAGATGAGTGAGTTTGGCCGGCGGGCGTGCTGGATTGTGCACCGGCCAATGCGCCAAGCACGAGGATGGCAAGAGCGATCGCAGCCGATCGCAGATTCTTAGACATGCATCACCTTTTTTATTATTTTTTTTGAGAGCTCACACCCGCTCACGGACAGCGGACGTCATCCATGGCCAAGCAGATTACCTCGTCCACGATCGTTGGTACGTGTTTTCTCGCGCCCTGGTTCCCTGGCTGAGCGAAGGGTCAGTCCTTGAGCAACTGGCGGGCTATGACCATGCGCTGAATCTCACTGGTGCCTTCGCCGATGGTGCACAGCTTCACGTCGCGGTAGAACTTCTCCGCCGGGTAGTCCTTGATGAAGCCATAGCCGCCGTGAATCTGAACTGATTCGTTGGCGCAACGTACGGCAACTTCGCTGGCGTAGAGCTTGGCCATCGATGATTCCAGTGTGGTCTTCAGGCCCGCATCTTTCATGGAAGCAGAGCGCATGGTGAGCAGGCGGGCCGCATCGATTTCCGTCGCCATGTCGGCGAGCTTCCACTGAATCGCCTGAAAATCGCTGATCGGTTTGCCAAATTGTTTGCGCTGCTTGGAGTATTTCAGCGCGACGTCGTAGGCGCCGGTGGCCATACCCAGCGCGAGCGCCGCAATCGAAATCCGACCGCCGTCCAGGACTCGCATCGCGTCGATGAAACCGTTATCTTCCTTACCCAGCAGGTTCCCTGCGGGGATGCAACAATCTTCGAAAATCAGTTCGGCCGTATCGCTGGCCCGCAACCCCAGCTTGTTTTCTTTTTTTCCGGCTCGGAAGCCCGCGGCGCCCTTCTCCACGATGAACGCCGATAAACCGTGGGTGTGCGCCGTTTTGTCAGTGACCGCGATGACCACCGCAACGTCGGCGTAATGACCGTTAGTGCAAAAGGTCTTAGTGCCGTTCAGGACCCAGCAATCTTTTTTGCGAACTGCGGTCATGCGCGCGCTGCCCGCGTCGGAGCCGGAAGAAGGCTCGGTCAGGCCCCACGCGCCGATGAATTCTCCGGTTGCGAGTTTGGGAACATACTTGCGCTTCTGCTCTTCTGTGCCGGCGAGGAAAATATGGTTCGAGCATAACGACGTGTGTGCCGCGAGAATGATGCCCACCGAACCATCGATGCGTGAAAGTTCTTCGATCGCGACGACGTATTCCACGTAGCCCATGCCCGCGCCGCCGTACTCCTGGGGAAAGATGATTCCCATGAGGCCCAGGCGTCCCAGTTCCTTAATGGTCGCCATGGGAAACTCGCCCGCCTCGTCCCATTTCATGACATGGGGCTGGATCTCGCGCTCGGCAAATTCGCGGACGCTGCGCCGCAGTTGCTGCTGTTCTTCATTGAGTTGAAAATCCAAACGTCCTCCGAGGTCGCGCGTCGCTTAGGCCTGCTCGCGCGGCCGAGCAAAACATTTCATTAGACCACAGAAGGAAACGGGGGAGAAGTGACGGGAGTACCTGGAGGCTATTCTCGCTTCTAGTTCTCAGTTGTCAGTTCTCAGTTGTCAGCACGGGGCTACTCCTGCAATCCCATTGCGGCAATCAAACGAACTGACAACTGAGAACTGACAACTGAGAACTGCTAGGAAGGCCGGTTGCCGCTGCCAATTACAATTTCAAGAGGAAGGGTAATGCCGTTGCCGTCGGAAAATTTGTTCAACGCGGCGACGCTCTCCGCGATGACTGTGGGCCTGGTCTGGGGACTCAATTGCGCGATCATGGCCCGATAGGGTGCCGCCACTTCGGTGAACTGGTGCCAGTATTCTTCCGCGGCTCCGTCCCAGTGTGCCTGCACCGTCCGAAATACCTCGCGAACATTGGTGAACCCCGCGGCCTCCATCTCGTGCCGCATGCGATCGCGCTCGCCAAACATGAACAGATGGGGAGCATCAGGATCAGGCTTCGGCGCTGCAATGTACTTGAACAAAATTGCCGTCGTGGTCGTAAAGAATGGCTGTTCGCGTTTACCGAAGGCCACGAACGCGGCCCGCCCACCGGGTTTCAGGACACGCAGCGACTCGCGCAACGCCCTCCCCGTGTCGGGGAATAACATCAGGGCGAATCGGCAAGTGACAACGTCGTACGAACGGTCTGGATCGGGAGCGCTTCGACGTTCGCCTCGCGAAACTCAAGATTTGTAATCCCTTTTATTGCCGCCAGTTCCTGCGCGAGGGAAAACATTCCCGGGCCGAGATCGCTCGCGGTGACACGCCCTGAGGGCGCGATGGCCTGCGCGACCGAGAGCGCCGGATCACCCACGCCGCTGGCCAAATCGAGCACCTTCATACCCGGTTTGAGCTGGGCGGCTTCAAGAATTGCATCGGTTGCGCCTCGGGTGAAGGCGGCGATTTGCGCATGCCATTTGCGCCACGCCGCGATTGTCTCCGCGTCCGTCCACTCCCGGCGCAGACGTTGGCGATACCCTTCGATGTTGGCCGGATCCGGTGTGCTGATCGCCATGACTTAATTCGCGGCTTTCGCCCCGCTGCGTCCGAAGATTTTCCGCACCATCCATAACGGCGCGACAAAAACGTGTACCGGGTTGGTCAGGAACGCGGGCTTGTTGCCCTCAATCAGGTGTCCCAGCCAGGCCAGCGCGAATGCGCCCGGAATCAACAGCACGCCGATGATGGGGTGGAACCACACGACAATGAGTGAGGAAAATCCCACCGGGATTGCGATCATGTGGAGCGCACGATTCACCGGATGGGTGTGCGCGTTGTCGTAATGCGAGTAGAAGCCCATTGCCATCCTCCTCGCCAGTACAGAAATTCTACCTGAATTGCGCAGGACGAGCCTAGGAGCGGGCCAAGGCTTCGCGGGCGATCTTTTCCGATTCTTCTTTCAGCGCGCCCAGCCAGTCGGCGTAAAAATCTACGATCTTTTTCTGGCTGCCTGCCCCCAGAAACATCGTCAGCGGGCCGCTGAAAATTTCCCATGTCTTGAGAACCGTCGTGCCATCCCCTTGCGCCTCGAAGCTGAACCAGTGCTCTCCGCGGAAGCCGAATGCCTTGCCGATCCACGCAATCTGGTTCGGCGGCGCGCTCTTGATGACGACCGGCTTGAAGGTCATATGGCGGGGGCGCAGCATTTCGAACATGAAGCGTCCACCCTCCTGCCATCGTCCGCCGGAGAGCCATTGCGTCTTGCCAATCACATGGTTCCACCATGGCCACTCTTCCAGCTTTTCAAACTTCTGCCACACATGCTCCGGTCGGCATTTCGCGGTGACCGAATATTCGAGTCTTATAGACATAAGTTTTTGGCTGCTAGCTTCTAACTACTAGCTCCTAGCGTGATCCTTTAACAGTACTCACTACGATGTTCGCGCAAGTGCGAAAATCTCTTCGACTGCGGCGATGGCGCGAGCGCATCCCGCACGATCCACATCCATGTGGGTAACCATGCGCATCGCCTCAGGGCTGATGCCGCTCGCCAAAATATGCCGCTCCGCCAGTTTGCGCGTCAGTTCGGCCGAGTTCATTCCCGTCAACTCAAACACCACGATATTGGTCTGCACTCTACGGGGGTCAAGTTTGATGCCCGGCACACGCGCCAGGCCTTCGGCCAGGAATCGCGCGTTGGCATGATCTTCGTGCAGGCGCGCGGGCATTTTTTCGAGCGCGATCAGACCGGCTGCGGCCAGAACGCCGGCCTGGCGCATGCCTCCGCCCAGCGACTTGCGGTACACGCGTGCCTGATCGATAAGCGCTCGGCTGCCCACCAGCATAGATCCGACCGGCGCACCCAGACCCTTGGACAGGCAAAACATCACGGAATCGCATTTGCGGGTGATGTCGGCGACGCTCTTTCCGGCGGAGGTCGCGGCGTTAAAAATGCGCGCGCCGTCAAGATGAACCGGCAGTCCGGCATCATGTGCGCCATCGCAGACTTCGTCGAGCTCGCGCTGCGGCCACACCGTTCCTCCCGCCATGTTATGAGTGTTCTCCAGCGAGACGAGGCCAGTCTGCGCGCGGTAATAGATTCCGGGAGCGATGCGCTTCTGAATTTCGCGCCAGGTCAAGACCCCGTTATCACCATAAATAGGCCGCGCCAGGCAGCCGGAAAAATGGGAGAGCATCGCCATCTCATAGTTGAAAATGTGGCCGCGCTCCTCGCAAATCACTTCCTGACCCGGCTTGGTGTGAATCTTAATGGCAATCGTGTTGCCCATGGTGCCGGTCGGGACGAAAATAGCGGCCTCGCGCTGGAAGATTTCCGCCGCGCGCCGCTCCAGGCGATTAATGGTCGGATCTTCGCCGTAAACATCATCCCCGACCTCGGCGTCGGCCATGGCGCGCCGCATCTCGGGCGTGGGACGGGTAACCGTGTCGCTCCGGAGATCAATAACACCGGGTTCTGAATTGGAGGCCATGAGTGCGAAGCAGAGAGTGTAAAGAATTTTGCAGCAAAAACCAAAATCGAGGCACGTGCGCACCACGGAGGCACGGAGATACGAAGGAAAAGATCTAGCTCCGTGTCTCCGTGGCTCCGTATTGGACAGCAACCTCGTAACTGAGGAAGCGACCGAACACTTCGTTCGAGAGCAGGCGTCCACGAGGCGTCAGCAAGATTCTATTTCCGTGTTGCAACAGTAGGCCATCAGCACGCAGGTCGGAGATGATGGTTCTGGTTTCCGGATCGAGTCCGTAGCGCAGCGCGAGCTTATCCAGATCGACGCCTTCATTCAGGCGCAGCCCCAGGAAGAACGCTTCCTCACGCGCCTCTCGCAACGACACAGGAGTACGGCGGAGAGGCGCGCCGTTCATGTATTGCTCCAGGGAGTCGCCGGTAGAAAAGCGCACCGCATCGAGATCGGCGGCAGCAATGGCGCAAGGCCGCGAACCGCCGCCGGCCTCTCCCATTTCATGCGCGTGCAACAGCAGGTAGGGATCGACGGCGGCTTCGACCATCGAATGCGCATCCACTCCAAATCCCATGTACGGCTGTCGCGTCCAATACTTCAAGTTGTGCCTGGAGGCGAAGCCCGCGCGCGCGAAATTGGATATTTCGTACTGCCGGATGCCGGCGCTCTCCAAATGCTCACCGGCCCGGGTATAAAGGTCGGTGATCAGATCCTCATCGGGCACAAAATGAGCATGGTACCGGGTGCCGCCCGCGATCAGTTCCCTTCCCAGCCGCGAATCTTCATCGACCTCGAGCATGTACACACTGACATGCGGCGCCCCGGTCGCGATCGCCTCGTTTAGGGATAGGTCCCAGCTTTCTCGAGTTTGGTGTGGCAAGCCGGCGATCAGGTCAACGTTGATGTTCGAAATCCCGGCTGCTCGTAACCGCGCGATATCGTCGAGGATTACCTGGCGAGTGTGCAAACGAGCCACGGCCGCAGCTTCCTGGTCCACGAACGATTGCACGCCCAGGCTCACCCGGTTGGCGCCGCACCGCACCAGCGCGTCCACAATTTCCGCCTTCAGCGTGCCCGGGGCACATTCGACGGTGATTTCGGCGCCCGGCAGTGCATTGAAATTTTGCCGGACGGCTGCAAACAACCGTTGCAATTGACCAGGTTCCAGCAGGGAAGGCGTGCCGCCGCCCAGATAGACCGAATCAACCGCTGTCTCGAAGGTCCCGCCCATCTGCTCCGCGATCTCGCCGGCACGGCGGAAGTCGGCAGCGATGCGCTCGAGATATCGATCGAAAACGGCGCGGGAAAACACGTCGGATGCGAAATTGCAGTAGCTGCACTTGGTGCGGCAAAAAGGCACGGAAACGTAGATTCCCAGCGGCATTCCCATTCATTATCCCATCACGCACATCAACAACGGGGAAATGTGCAGATTCGGTGTAACCATCTCGGGTGACAGCACATCAGACTGTTGAATGGAACCGCGAGTCGTGGTCACCGGCATGGGCGTGGTCAGCCCCAATGGAATTGGCAGGCCGGCGTTCTGCCGCGCCGTGCTTGACGGAAAAAGTGGAGTCAAGCGGATCACGCGCTTCGATGCGAGCGCCAGTTCCGTACAAATCGCCGGCGAAGTGCAGGACTTCGACGAGTTCGCCTGGATCACTCCCCACGAGCGCAAACATGTCGGGCGGGTCGTGCCGCTGTGCGTGGCCGCATCGAGCGAAGCCATCACCGATGCCGGTCTTCAACCCGAGCACATGTCGATGGACGAGAAGCGCGAGATTGGCGTCGTGATCGGCACGGGCGCCGGTGCGCAAGAATTTTCCGAAGAACAGTACCGGCTGTGGCATTCCGACCGGGTGAAGCAGGTAAGCCTCTTCTGCATTCCTAGCGGCACTCTGGGCACCCTCTCCAGCGAAATCAGCATGCGCTTCGGATTTCGCGGCCTGAGCCACGTTATCAGTACGAGCTGCACCTCATCCACCGATGCGATCGGTTATGCGCTGATGCAGATTCGTCTCGGCATTCACCCCGTGATGCTTGTCGGCGGGGTCGATGCGCCCATCACTCCAGGCATTTTCAAGGGATACACCCTCCTGCGGGCACTCACTACGAAATGGAACCACGCCCCGGAACGAGCCTCACGCCCTTTCTCCGCCGATCGCGACGGCTTTGTGATTTCCGAAGGCTCGTGGATGTTTGTGCTCGAAGAATATGAACATGCCCGGGCTCGCGGCGTACGCATCTACGCGGAACTGGCCGGCTATGGCTCAACTTGTGAGGCGTTCCACCGCGTTCGTCTGGACGAGTCAGGCGAGGAACCAGCACGCGCCATGCAATTAGCGATGCAGGGAGCGGGAATCGGACCGGAAGACGTGCACTACGTGAACCTGCATGGGACATCGACGGAATTGAACGACCGGATCGAGACGCGTGCTTTGAAGCTGGTGCTAAACGGCCGGTCGCATGAGGTCCCAATGTCCGCGCTGAAGTCGCAGATCGGACATGCCCAGGGCGCATGTGGAGCCGCGGGCGTCGCAGCCAGCCTGGTGGCGATGGAGCACAGCCAGGTTCCACCCACGGTCAATCTCGAGATACCCGATCCTGCCTGTGATCTTGACTACGTCCCTGAAGCCGGACGGAAGGCTTCCATCGAACACGCGATCTGCAACTGCATAGCGTTCGGATCGAAGAACTCAGCGATTGTGCTGCGAAAGATCTGAAAAGCAGTTGTCAGTTCTCAGTTGTCCACTCGACTATCCACCTGCTCTGTCAGCCTGAGTCAACCGGGGCCGCCCCGTTTTCTTTTAAATCCTCAGCAGCTCAAAAGTCGTCTATTTAGGGTACTCTTACGTTAATCGATGGCGACCATTCACGAAGAAGAGGTCCTGGGAAAAGCGTACGACAGCCGGCTTATGGCGCGGCTGCTCAAGTACTTACGCCCGTATAGCTGGCCGGTTGCGTTCGCCCTCGTGGCCATCGTCATCAAGTCTGCGGCCGACATTGTCGGCCCCTACCTGACCAAAGTTGCCGTAGATAAGTACCTGGCCCGCAACCCCGCCACGCATAGCTTCCTGGATCGCTGGCTCAGTTCGCAGCAGCCCCTGGTGGGCATCGCGCAGGTCGCCGCCATTTACGTGCTGATGCTGGTGGTCAGCTTCTTCCTGGAGTTCGCGCAGACCTACTTCATGCAGTGGACGGGGCAGAAGGTTATGTTCGACCTGCGCGCCCAGATTTTCCGCCACCTGCAGCGCATGCATGTCGGGTTCTACGACAAGAACCCGGTCGGCCGCCTGGTAACCCGCGTGACCACCGACGTGGACGCGCTCAATGAAATGTTCACCGCCGGCGTGGTCTCGATTTTTGAGGACATCTTCGTGCTCGGCGGGATTGTTGTCATCATGCTGAAAATGGATTGGCGGCTGGCCCTGATCGCCTTCGCCGTTCTGCCACTGATCCTGATCGCGACCAGCATGTTTCGAAGGTCGGTGCGCGATTCCTACCGCCGCATTCGTATTGCGATCGCCCGCATCAATGCTTACCTGCAGGAACACGTGACCGGCATGGGGGTACTGCAGTTATTCAACCGTGAGAAGCGGGCCTACCAGAAATTCGAGAAAATCAACGCCAGCCACATGGACGCCTACAAAGACGCGATCCTGGCGTACGCGTTGTATTACCCCGTCATCGAAATTCTTTCTGCCGCTGCGATCGCTGGGGTCATCTGGTTTGGCGGGCATCAGGTGCTGCGAAACCTCACCAGCCTTGGCGTCCTGGTTGCGTTCATCCAGTACGCGCAGCGCTTCTTCCGCCCTATCCAGGACTTGAGCGAGAAGTACAACATCCTGCAGGCGGCAATGGCGTCGAGCGAGCGCATTTTCAAGCTGCTGGACACTCCGCCGGAGATCACTTCGCCGGCAGTGACGAAGACGCCCACCGGGCCCGGACGCATCGAATTCGACCACGTCTGGTTCGCTTATCGCGATGTTCCACCGACCGAAGCGTCGGTAAGCAAGGAAGGGCAGAACGGACACGGATCGGTGGAGACCGAGCCCGACTGGGTGCTGCGCGACGTCACCTTCACTATCGAACCCGGGGAAACCGTCGCTTTTGTCGGGCATACGGGGGCGGGTAAGACCACCATCATCTCCCTGCTCATGCGCTTCTACGATGTCCAAAAAGGCACGATTCGCGTGGACGGTGTGGACGTGAAGGACATGGATCTCTCCGACCTGCGCCGCCGTTTCGGAGTCGTGCTCCAGGATCCATTTCTTTTCTCCGGCACTGTGCAGGACAACATCCGCCTAGGCTCGAGCTGGATCAAGGATGAAGCCGTGGAGCGCGCCGCCGAAGAGGTGAATGTCGCCGATTTCATCCGCAGCCTGCCCGCCGGTTTCCAGGAACCGGTTCATGAGCGGGGCAGCACCCTTTCCACCGGACAGAAGCAGCTGATTTCTTTTGCCCGCGCCCTGGCGCACGATCCCAAGATTTTGATTCTCGACGAAGCCACATCCAGCGTGGACACGGAAACCGAGTTTCGCGTCCGCGATGCTCTCAACCACCTGGTGGAAGGCCGCACTTCCCTGGTGATTGCGCACCGTTTGTCTACCATCCAGCGCGCGGATAAGATCGTTGTCATGCACAAGGGCCGGGTACGCGAGATTGGCACCCATCAGCAACTGCTCGCCAATCGCGGCATTTACTGGAAGCTCTACCAACTGCAGTACAAGGACCAGGAACTCATCGCGGGCATGCCGCAGGTTCCGGTCGCGGGCGATGACTGACGTCAGCCGCGCCTTGACGGGTGACGATGCGGGCACCACTTCCATCCGCCAAAAACTTGGTCGCCCCCGCCGCATCCTGATCTCGGCGGGCGAAGCGTCCGGAGAAAACTACGGGGCACAATTCATCACGGCACTGCGGGGCCTTCAGCCCGGCATGGAATTTTTCGGCGTGGGCGGCGACCGCATGCGCGAAGCCGGTTGCGATACGGTGGTGGACACTCGTGAACTCGCGGTCGTAGGCATCACCGAAATCCTCAGCCGTTTGCCTAGAATCTACGGCGAATTTCGCAAGCTGATTCATCAGGCCGACCAGCGACGCCCCGACGCCGCCGTAGTCATTGATTCCCCCGCCTTTAATCTGAAAGTGGCGCGCGAGATGCATCGCCGCGGCGTTCCTGTTGTGTACTACGTCAGCCCGCAGTTCTGGGCCTGGCGGCAAGGCAGAGTCCGCCTGATCCGAAAATATTTCCGCAAGGCGCTGGTGATCTTCCCTTTTGAAGAGGAGTTTTATCGAAATTATGGCGTAGATGCCGAGTTCGTCGGCCACCCGCTCGCGCAGATTGCACGGCCATCCACGTCGCGGGACAACTTTGCTCAGCAGTACGGGTTGGATCCGGAGAAGACGTGGATCGGGCTGTTACCAGGCAGCCGGGTCAAAGAAGTCCGGATGAATCTTCCGACCATGCTGCAAGCGGCCGCGACCATGGGGCGAGAGTACGAATTCCTCCTCCCTGTCGCACCAACACTCGACCACGATTTTCTGCAAAGAATGGTTGCGGGATCGAAGGCGGCGATTCAGCTGACCTCCGGCTCATTGGTTACGCTGGCCAATTGCCGGGCGGCGGTCGTCGCCAGCGGCACCGCCACCGTCGAGGCCGCGGCCATGGATACTCCGTTTGTCATGATCTATCGCGTGACGCCGTTGAGTTGGGCGTTGGGCCGCCGCCTGGTCAAGGTCAACCGCTTCGCCATGGTGAACCTGCTGGCTGGAGGAGAAGTGGTCCCCGAACTCGTGCAGGACAAATTCACCGCGCATAACGTTGTCACGGAACTTGAAAAAATCCTGCCGGACGGCCCAGTGCGCTCCCAGATGCTCGCCGGTCTCAGGCGTGTCCGCGACGCGCTCGGCGCCGGAATGACGGGCAACAAGACACCGGCAGAACGTGCGGCAGAAGCAACAGTGACAGCGCTACAATGGTCGTAGCTGTTGCCGAATCGTAAGTGTGCTTCGGCGACATTGGGATTTCGCGGTTGCACCATTTGTAGTGCAAACGCATCTTTTGTGCCTTTGTTTTCATCTTACTTGAGGAACTCCGGGAGAGAACTTTACATGGTATTTCTTCGCCGGGCCCGCGCTCGTGCTGTTGCGCCCGTCTTGATGATTGTATTTGCGTTGTCTGGATCCTTACCTGTCTGGGCCGCGCCGCCTGAGAAGCCGCGCCTGAAAGTGGATGATTACGTTATTGACGCCGAACTCATTCCCACTCCTCATCGACTGATCGCCAAGGCGCGCCTAAAGTTCACCGCCCTCGAAGATCTCAGCGTTGCGACTTTTGAACTGAACAATGCATTGCGGCCGACCAAAGTGACCGACGAATCCGGCCACACGTTGTCAGTGGAGCGGGTCACGCAGGATTCGACCATTCGCGTTTCACTTCCCGCGGGGATGGCGAAAGGCACAAGCAGCACAATGACCTTCGAGTACGAGGGTACGCTGGAAACCGGCGATGATAGCCCGGTCCAGGGATTGAAGCTCGCGTACGTGGGCCAGGAGACCTCTTACCTGCTGTATGCGGGGCGATGGTTTCCGGTCAGCGGCTACGGCATTGATCGTTTCACCGCGACCATGAACATCACGGTGCCCGTGCACATGGTCGTCATTGGAAGCGGCAAGGAGACCGTGAGTGGCGGAAGTGCCACCTCACGCCCAACCCCACGCGGAGCCAAGACCGCCGAGAAGAAGGTTGAGTCCGGCGGCGCGACCAAGACATACACCTTAACCTGGGATAAGCCTTCGTTCCCCGGCACCATCATCGCCGGCCAGTTCGACCAGACCAATCTGAACGAGGGCGGCATGAATTTGCAGGTATTTTTCAAGCCGCTGCACAAACCGCAAGCCTCGCTGTACGGTGAAACTGCCGTCAAGGAGTTCGATTTCTTCACCTCGCTGTTCGGTCCGGCTCTGTCGCCGAACCTGAAGGTCGTCGAAATTCCCGATGACACTGTGCCCTCGGCGTGGGCGCCGGAAATGGCCGCGATCGCTTCACGGGGAATCACTCCGAAGGTGAACTACCGCCTGCTGGCGAACACGATCGCACACCAGTGGTGGGGCGCTTCCGTCAGTCCCGCTACCCGCGACGACTGGTGGATCACGGAAGGCTTCTCGCGCTACTCCGAAGCCATGTACGTGGAGCACGCGGCGGGTGAGGCCGGACTGGAAGAAGTCGCCAAGGACATGTCAGTGGGTGCGCTCGCCTACGACACCGTACCGCTCTCGCAGGCGGGCAAACTCGACCTCTTCTCCCCGGAATTTCAGTCGCTCGTCACTGATAAAGGCGCCATGATCCTGCACATGCTGCGCTGGATTGAAGGCGATAACAAGTTCTACCAAACCATGCGTGCCTTCGCGTCGCAATTCGCCGGGAAGTCGGCCAGCGTCGACGATTTCCGCGGTATTGCCGAAAAGGACTACGGCCAGCAGCTGACGTGGTTCTTTACGCAATGGCTCGATTCCACGGGCGCGCCCGAGTTCAAGGACAAGTACACGGTGTACCGCTTGGGTAACGGCAAAGGATTCCGCGTAGTGGGCGAGATCGCGCAGGACCTGGATCTGTTCCGTATGCCGGTGGAACTGAAAATCGATACCGACGGAAAAACTGAGGTCAAGAAAATCGAAGTGGTAGGAACGCAGTCCGCATACAGCATCGACACGTACGGAAAACCGCGGCGCATCGTGATTGATCCCGACGATCACGTGCTCAAGAATTCTCCCGACCTCAAGGTGCGCACTTCGATTCTGCGTGGGCAGCAGATGGTGCAGACCGGGGACCTGGCGGAGGCGCTGAAGGAATTCCAGAAAGCGCTGGACAGTAACAAGAACAGTTCTCTCGCCCACTATCGCATCGCCGAAGTGTTCTTCCTGCAGCACAACTACCAGGCGGCTGCTAACGCTTATCGCGAGTCGTTGAACGGCGACGGCGAACCTAAGTGGACGGAGGTTTGGAGCCACATCCAACTGGGCAAGATTTTCGATTTGACCGGCCAGCGCGAGAGGGCGACCAACGAATATCGTCAGGCGCTGGCAACTAACGACAATACCCAAGGTGCGATCGAGGAAGCGCGCAGATATCTGCAGACGCCGTATGCCAAGGCAAAAGCGGGGATGTGAAAGAAAGCTTCTAGCTTCTAGCTTCTGGCTGCTTGCTTCTAGCTTTGTTCCACTGCTCTCTGGGCTTTGCTTTTGTGGTCCTCTGCGTCCTCTGTGTCCTCTGTGGTAGTCATTTGGTGGTCATCAACTGAACCGCAGGCCGCTGATCTTCACCGCTGCTTCTCGATCCACCCCTTTCGACATAAGCAGTACGTGGAACGTTTCGCCCATGCCCGCGGGCGTGACCAGGTGCTTGAGTTGGAGCGCGACCTTGGCCTGCTCCTGGCGCGTCCCGCAATCCTCAAAGGCGTCGGCAAACTGGTTGGGCTCCCCGATCCCCATCAGGAACTGCGCTTGCGTGAGCAGCGCCAGATGTTCAACTCCCGCCTTCTCCCCTTCGGCACGGAGCGCGGTGAAATTGACGTGAGCCGTGATGTCCTGCTCCCCAGGAGCCTCATACGGACTCGTGCTCATGGTGTGCTGGCGAAACGCGGTGATAGTGTCGCGGTGTCGTCCTGCAAGCAATTCCTGACGCGTGTAGCCGTAATCGATCACTGCCAGGAATCCGCGCTTTAATTTTTCCGCCACGCGCCTCATGTAGTCCTGCGCGAGCAACGGAGCTTCCACGCGCTCCCCCGCTTCGGGATGAACGCTGTACTGGTCGACATACTTGAGTACGTTCGGCAAAGGTGGCACAAATTGCTCCTCGAACTGCCCGTTGCGGGATCCAATCCGCAACTCGCCGCGATCCGAGAGCACTTCCACGGGTAGTGCGTCGAAGAACTCGTTCGCGAACACAATTGCGTTGTCGCCGAACACGACATCCTCGATCTGCACCCCGATCGACACCTTGTGATCTGCAATCGGCTGCTCAAATCTTTGCTTCAGCCGATCCTGCAGCGCGGGCGACCGCTCCACCAGCACGTAACGCAGCGCGCGAAAGAACTCGGGGAACTTCTTTTGCGACCAGTCCAGCACATCCTGCGCAAACAATCCGCGCCCCGGTCCGAGTTCGACGATGCGAATTTCGGCAGGCGATCCCAGCACCCGCCACATTTCCTCAAATTGTCGCGCCAGCAGACGTCCAAACACCGCGTGCACGTCGCTCGACGTGTAAAAGTCCCCGGCTTTGCCGAACTGTTCCGTGGCTCGCGAGTAGTAACCTTGTTCCGGCTCGTAGAGGCACAGTTCCATGTAACGCGAAAAAGGAATAGGCCCGCGCTCGCGAATTTCCTGCTCGATACGCTGGCCCAAGGTCACAGTTCTTCCTGCCGCCGTTCTTTCAAACTTTGCGGGGTGCGTACGAACATCTCGATCATGTAGTCGTGCAGGCAATCGTAAAGCTGGCGCTGAAATGTCCATTCAAACTGCGGATGGTCGAGATCGCGCGGGTGCATCTCGAAATAGTAGGTGTGTACCGGAATCGATGAATCTTTGAAATTGATGACGACTTCGACCGCATCGCCTTTGGCTTGCGCGCCGAAGGTCAGCAGCGGGTGTTCGTACAGTCGCAGTTGCTTGAGGACGCGCTCCAGTCGCGCATTCGATGCGTAGGACACAGCTCGATTGTAACTTGCTCAGAGTTGCGGCGACCGCTTATGCCACTCGGTGGCCTGCTGATAAGCATGCGCGAGCGCGAGCGCAACATCTTCCCGCCAGGGCGCAGCCGTAATCTGCAACCCAATGGGTAGATCCGCACTCGTGAATCCGCACGGAACCGAAATCGTTGGCAGACCGAGGACGTTGAAGGGCCGCGTGTTGCGAAGCGTGGCGATCTCTACGTCGCGCAGGCTGGCCGGGTTCTGCGCGAGATCATTGATGACGGGTGGAGAAATCGGGACCGTCGGTGTCAGGATCGCATCCACTTCTTTGAACATTGCTTCCACATTCCGTCGGACCGTATCCAGAACCCTACGCGCGTGGATGTATTCGCTGGTTGTGACGGATGCGCCGTTCTGAATACGCCGCACGGTTTCCGGGTCGTAGAGCTGTGGAGATGCGGAAATGAATTCCGAGTGATAGGCATAAGCCTCTGCCTTTTTGACCGGATCATCGCTCGGCACGGGCACATCGATTTCACGAATGTCCGCGCTCATGGTCGCCAGTAGGTTCACGGCTTCATTCACCTGCGAGTCGATTTCAGGATCGACGTTTTCAAAAAACCCTCGGCGTGCCACTCCCAGCCGCAGGGTGCGAATGTTTTGGCCGAGTTGCAACGCATATTCAGGAACAGGTCTGTCGCAGCTGTTGATGTCGTCAGGATCGTAGCCGGCGATGACCTGGAGCACGGCCGCCGCGTCCTCGACCGTTTTCGTGATCGGACCGGCATGATCGAATGACCATGCCAGTGGAATCATTCCCTGCATGCTGACACGGCCATACGTGGGCTTCAGTCCGACCACGCCGCAAAAAGCCGATGGCTGGCGGATGGAGCCGGCGGTGTCGGAGCCGATCGCGGCGAAGCACATGCCGGTCGCGACTGCCACAGCAGAGCCCGAGGACGAACCGCCCGCAATGCGCTCCAGCGCCCATGGGTTCCTCACCACGCCGAAGTGGCTGATCATGGTGCTGCCGCCGTAGGCGCACTCGTGCAGGTTGGTCTTGCCGATCAGGACCGCGCCCGTGCCCTTCAATCGGGTAACAACCGAGGCGTCTTTGTCGGGAATGCGAGTTTCGAACAATGCGCTGGCGGCGGTAGTGCGCACGCCCGCAGTATCGAAAACATCCTTGAGCGCGATCGGAATTCCGTGCAGCGACCCACGCCACTTGCCGCGCTGAATTTCGGATTCGGCGGCACGAGCCTGTTCTAAAGCATGCTCAGCAGTCACCGTGATAAACGCGTTCAACTTTGGATTGAGTTGCTCGATTCGCTCCAGGCAAACCTGGGTGAGTTCAACCGGGGAGACTTTCTTACAGCGCACCAGGTCGGCCGCTGCCAGCAGGCTTAGCTCTTGGGACATTCAGCGCAATTCTAACGTGAGGCGAAGCAGGTGGGACGTGACCTGGGATTTTGCTAACTCCTAACTACTAACTCCTAACTACTCATACCGCAGAGCTTCGATCGGATCCAGCCGCGCGGCCTTGATCGCGGGGAGCATGCCGCTCACAATTCCGACGAACCCGAGAATGCCCGTGGCGACGATCAACGTAGTGCTGTCGATATGGAGGTGAATGTCGCCTTCGGAGGCATTCTCCACAAACGCGCTCCACAGGGGCAGCGAGCCCACCGACCACGAGACGACGTAGGCTAGCGCAACTCCCGCCAGCCCGCCCACTGCCGTAATGACCAGCGCCTCCATTAAAAATTGCAGCAGGATGTGACTGCGTTTTGCGCCCAGCGCCTTCTCCACGCCGATCTCCCGTGTTCTCTGCGTCACTGAAACCAGCATGATGTTCATCAATCCGATGCCGCCGATGCCCAGTGTCAGCAGGCCGATGAACCCGAGCAGTACCTTGATGGCGGCGGTAATGATGTTCAATTCTTTGAAGTCTTCCACCGCGTCGAAAACGAAAACGGCATGCTTGTCTTTCTTGTCAAAGTTGTGATGATAGGCCAGCGAGGCGCGGACCGCCTCCGTCACCTTGGTGTGTTCCGTGCCTTCATACTCGACCATGATGGCGTCGATGTGATACGTGTCCCGCAAATCGCGCATCGCGCTGAAAGGCACATACACCTTGGCATTCATATTCTCGTCGTTGTCGTCGATCGAATGCTTCAGAACGCCAACTACCTGGTATGAAATTCCGTCCAGGCGCACGCTTTGCCCGATCGCGTCCTGCCCGGAGAACAGCTTTTTCTTGACGTCATGTCCCAGAACCGCGACACGCGTGTGACTGAAATCATCCTGATCGGTGAAGAAACTGCCTTGCTCAATCTCCAGGTTGCGAATATGCGAGAATGCGGCGATGACGCCGCTCACCCCATACTGTGCCGCTCGCGCACCGTAAGCCACCGTGGCATTCTTGTCGGCTTCGGGAGAAACCCTCTTCAATAGAGGCACTTCGTTGCGCAGGTATTCCATATCGTCAGTGGTGAGCTTGATCTCGGTTCCCGCCTTCTGGCCGCCTGCCTGCATTGATGTACGGCCGGGAAAGACCGCGATCATGTTCCCCATGAAACTGCGAAATGCAACCATCAACCCGCGCTGGAACCCCGATCCGTAGGCGAGCAACAGCACCACCGTGGCGATTCCCCACGCCATTCCCAGCATGGTGAGCGTGGAGCGGCGTCGGTTATGACGCAGCGCCTCGTATGCCTGGGTGGCTAGGTCTTTGAACATGAGTTACTCCTGCCTCAGAGCTTCCACCGGGGGAAGCATCGCGGCTTTGCGCGCGGGATAGAGCCCTGCAGCCACTCCCGCAACCATGAGCGAGAGAATCGCTGCGGCTGCTGAAGCCGGCACGATGCGTGGCGTGTCAAACCCCTGTGGCGCGGGAAGCATGGCAAGGACGGCGACCAGCGCGATCGTGATCGACAGCCCAATTCCGCCGCTGAGCGCAGTTAAGAAAGCGCCTTCGACAAAAAATTGCGTGAGGATGTTGCGATTGGTCGCGCCCAGCGCCTTGCGCAATCCAATCTCTCGTGTACGTTCCGAGACCGACACGAGCATGATGTTGATGATGCCGATCGCGCCCAGCCCCAGCGTCACCACACCCACAGCGCCCAGGAAAGCGTCCATACCATCAAAGATCTTTGCTACCTTGATCGAATTCTCGATCGTGTCCCAATCTTCGAAGGCATCCTGAAGTTCGGGATCGAAGCCGTGCCGCCGCGCGATGATGGCGTGCAGTTCCTTTTTTGCCAGCGCGTGGTCCTCACGAATGATGGGGCGGTAGTTGATGAAGGAGAGGGCATCGTCGGCATTCTCGCCCTTCAGCGGGAACAACTGCCGTATCGTCTCCAAGGGAATGAAGATCCTGAAATTCGTGCCGTTATTTTCTTCCCGGCCGATTTTTTCGAGAACCCCGATAATTTCGAATTCATAGCCGTTGAGCAGAATGGTGCTGCCGACGGCGGGCCTACCGGGGAACATGTTGTGCAGCATCTGCGTCCCGATGATGCACACGCGGCGACGTTGGCTGTTGTCCTCGTCATTCATCCAGCGCCCAACCGAGATCGGAATCGTGCGAATCCGGTTGTACTCGGGCATAACACCGAACACTTGCCCGTTGGTGCTGTTGAACTCGCTGACCGCGCGGATATCTTCGCGGTTGATAACCGGCGAGAGCGCCCGCAGGAAGTGCGCTTCGTCGCGGATGGCCACGTAATCGCCGTAGTTGAACTTGTAAGGTTTGGCCGAGCTGAGATTCCCCGCGATAGCCGGCACTCGCCCCGGGAACATGAACATAATGTCCTCGCCGAGCGTGGCTAGGTTCTTGTTCTGACCGCTGCGAAAACCTTCCCCCAAGCCCACCAGCAGGAGCAGCGAACCCACGCCCCACGCGATCCCAAACATGGTCAGGAATGAGCGCAGCTTATGCGCCCACAGCGTCCGTACGGACTGCTGCATGATGTCGTACAGCGTGCGCAGACTCATCCCCATAGCCATATTCAGGTTTACGTGGCCGATGCCAAGGTTGTTCCCGAAAATCTAATCATATTTGCGGCCTGAAGCGGATTGTCGCGGAAGGATCAGTCGTGTCTGCCGGAGAGCCCGCTGGCGGCCCGCTGAGGGACCCCAGCAGACTCCTGCACGACTACAGCTTTCTTGCCTATACGTCGTGCGAGTTCGACCGCAGAAGCTAACGTACGATCGTCGGTCTCATCTGTCTTCACGATCTCGAGAGACGGCATCTGCTGAATGGGAGGGCGCATCCGCAAACCTACACATTGATCCCGGCGGAAGGTGACTAACGCAATTTCCCCAACTTTGAGGGTAAGCGTGTTTGTGACCAGGATGGTATGGGGACGGCAGATCTTGTCGAGGAGGGTGAAAATCTCGATCTTCGATTCCAGTTCGTCGGCGATAGCTTCGATGACGAGGTCGGCAGCGCGCGCTGCATCTTCGAGCGACCCGGCGTAGTCAATCCGACGGTACGCCGCATCAGCTTCGACTTGGCTAATTTCGCCTCGGGCGACTGCCGCATCTAGGTTGCCCCGGATTTCAGCCTGCGCCTGGCGCAGCGTGTTCGGAAGCAGGTCCTCGAGAATAGTTCGATAGCCACCGAGTGCTACCGCCTGCGCAATCGCCCGGCCCAGCACGCCCGCCCCGATCACCGCGATGATATCTTTGGGCGTGGTGGGGCCCTCCCCCACTACTTCCCTCCCTTCTCCAACTGCTCGAGAACGTGGATGAAGTTGGGATCGCTTTTCCGCATGTAATCCGCCAGGCGTTTTTTCTCTTCCTCGGTCATGGTGGGAAGGGTGGCGGTGATGCGGCGGAGCGTAGCCGCGACGTCGTCAACATAATTCATGAGGCGAATCAGTTCCCCGGTTGCGGGCATGAAGTCTCCTGCGCCTTGCAAGGCGACCGTTCATTGTCGTCTCTCGCAGAAATTTAGTAAAGGATGTGACTTCGGGCGAGCATTTACGCCAACAGAAATCACAAAAAGAACATCTCTTGACGGCGAAGACAGAGGAGCGACGCCGCCCGAATCGCGCGATAATGGTCCCATGCTGCGCGACAAGAACCTGGTCCCGCTTTCGCATCAGCATCATGATGCGCTCTTTCTGTGCGTACGCATTGAGCGGGCACATGAGGCCGGCGATTTCGACATCGCAGTGTGGCAGGCAGAAGTCCAGCACAAGTTCCAGGAGAGCATCTGCGCACACTTTGAAGCCGAGGAGAAGGTCCTGTTTCCCGAGGCCCGCCACTATCCGGAGCTGCAGCCTCTCATCGGGGAATTGCTTCGCGAGCACGATACCCTGCGCGGTTACTTCAAGCGTGCAGCGGCAAATACGCTTGATGCGGAAGGCTTATTGTCTTTTGCCGATGCTCTATCGGCGCACATCCGGAAAGAAGAACGCGACTTATTTGAGCGCTGCCAGCAACTCATGCCGGAAGCGGAATTGAATCGCGTCGGTGCCGCGCTTGACCAAGCGCTCAAACATGTTCCCAACACATGTGCCCTGCCTTCGCCGGCGACGCGACTGCGCCCGCGTCAAAAATCCTAAATGTACCCTCCCCTCCCATGAAATAACGCAAAAGGCCCGCGGCGCATCTAAGTGTCGGCATGCGCAGCAGCTCATCTCTCTTGACGGTTGAGGCCAGTGGCCTGTCGGAATGCCTTGACCGCCTGGCGGCCCGCAAGCGCGAAGACCGCCCTCTCTCCAGCTATCGGCTGCAATTTCACAACAACTTCCGTTTCGAGGATGCCCGTCAACTGCTGCCATATCTGCATGCCCTGGGTATCACCCACTGCTACGCGTCGCCGATCCTGAAAGCGCGGGCCGGCAGTGCCCACGGCTATGACATCACCGACCACAATACCCTCAATCCCGACATCGGCAGCGAGGAAGAATTTCACCAGTTCGTGGCGGATTTGAAGTCCCTTGGGATGGGCCTGATTCTCGACATCGTGCCCAACCACATGGGCGTCGGCCAGGGCACGAATCCGTGGTGGCAGGATGTCCTGGAGAACGGCCGCACCTCGGAATACGCCGACTACTTCGACATTGATTGGGAGCCGCTCAAGCAGGAGCTGCGCGACAAGGTTCTGCTGCCCGTGCTGGGCGCCCAATATGGCGAAGAACTGGAGCAGGGCCATATTCGCGTTCAATTCGATGGAACGCGCTTCTTTGTCGAATACTATGACAGCCGCTTTCCTGTGGACCCGCAAACGATCCCCATGATTTTCGAGCCCCTGGGGGATCTGCGCCTGCAACGGGTCGAACCCGAGCTACCGGAGGCGGACCGCGCCGAACTGGGGAGCGTTCTCTTCGAGCTGCGGCAACTCCCCCCGCACACGGCTACCGACACGCAGCTCGTGAAGCGGCATCGCAATGATGCCCCAGTGCTCAAACGCCGTCTGGCGGAATTAGCCAACCGATCTGCGGGCATCGGCAGCATCATTGCCCTGGCACTGAACAAGATCAACGGAGAACCGGGAAACAGCCGCAGCTTTGACTACCTCCATCGCCTGCTCGACGCCCAGGCCTATCGACTGGCCCATTGGCGCGTATCAGCAGAAGAAA
>Ga0070741_10002210_pt1 | contig 53783 bp, 57 predicted proteins | sample Coa_R1_4_FD_66440 | JGI IMG/M metagenome (GOLD analysis project Ga0070741, IMG submission 66440) | Surface soil microbial communities from Centralia Pennsylvania, which are recovering from an underground coalmine fire - Coalmine... | ecosystem: Environmental > Terrestrial > Soil > Unclassified ... | reverse complement strand
TTTTCAGCCTCCCGCCCAGGGGGCACCGGCGGACGACGGGGGGCGACGGGAAGACGCCGCCAATGCCCAAGGGGGTTAACCTTGCTTCACCGGCAAGGTCACGAAGCGGTTTCCATCACCGCTTTTCAAACGGAGAAGAACGACGCTTTTGCCGTCCTTCTTGGCGGCGACGAGAGCATCGCGGATGTCCGACGGCGTCGAAACATGCTTGCCGCCTGCATCGAGGATCACGTCACCGGCCCGAATGCCGCGCTCGGCAGCGGGGCCGGAGTCGTCGACATCGGTAACCACCACGCCTTCCTTGCCGGCGCCGGAAACATCCTTGGCAGGGGCGAGTTTGAGACCGAGCCGCGGCAAGTCAGAGCTATCACTGAAGTCCTGACGGTCGCGCGGGCGGGAATTGTCTGCACGGCGATCCGGAAGTTTCGCGAGCGAAACGCTGAAGTCCTTTTCCTTGCCGTCACGCATCACTGTGATCGTCACGTTGACGCCAGGCGCAAGCGACGAGATGCGGCGAGACAAATCGCGTGCGTCCTTGACTTGCTCTCCGTTCACCTTGGTGACGATATCGCCCGGCTTGATGCCCGCCTTCGCGGCCGGCGTATCCGGTTGCGCATCGGAGACAAGCGCGCCGTGCATATCCTTGATGCCGAGACCTTCGGCGATTTCCGGCGTGATCGGCTGAATGTTCACGCCGAGATAGCCGCGCGTGACCTTGCCCGTTTCCTTGAGCGAGGTGACAACGTGACTGACGGTCTCGGACGGTATCGCGAAGGCTATGCCGACACTTCCGCCGGACGGCGAAACGATCGCCGTATTCACGCCGATCACTTCGCCCGCGAGGTTGAACGTCGGGCCGCCGGAGTTGCCGCGATTAATCGCGGCGTCGATCTGGAGGAAATCATCGGGACCGGCCGCTCCGATATCGCGGCCGCGCGCGGAAACGATGCCAGCCGTAACAGTGCCGCCGAGGCCGAAGGGATTGCCTACTGCAAGCACCCAGTCGCCGACGCGCGGCGCGCTGCTTGCGAGCTTGACCCACGGGAAGCTGCTGCCCTGACCGTCGATCTTCAAGAGCGCGAGGTCGGTGCGCGGATCGGTGCCGATCACCTTCGCGGTGTAGGTCTTGCCGTCTTCGGTCTGCACGTCGACTTCGCTGGCGTTTTCGACAACGTGATTGTTCGTCACGATGTAGCCGTCAGCCGAAATGAAGAAGCCGGAGCCTTGGCCGGTGATCCGCCGGCCATGCGGGATGCCTTTTCCGTTCGGGAGCTGGTTGCCGAAGAACCGCTTCAAGAAGCGATTGATTTCGGGCGGCATGTCTTCATCGCCAAAGTTCGGGCCGTCGAAGGACATGGTCTGCGGTTCGTTGACCTTGACCTTGACGCTGACGACAGCCGGGCGAACGCGATCGACCACGTCGGCGAAGGAGTATTGGCTCGCGGAGCGGTCGGTCGAAATCTGGGCACTGGCGGGGGCGGAATTCGGGGGGAGGATAAGCTGGCTCGCGGCGATGCCGGCAAGGGCAAGGCCGAATACGCTACCGAGTAAAATGGAGCGGGTACGTTTGGAGGAGCCAGCGGTCTTCGCGGGGGTATTTTCTTGGGGGAACATTTATATCTCCGTGACCTCTGGGAAATTCGAAAGTCACGGAAATAAATAAGTATGCGCGTCTTACAGGGCTCTGGCTGAAAAATTACAATTTTGTAAGGTCGTCGGAATTTCTCACCAATTTGGCTAGTTTTTTTTCTTCTTCAGGGGAAAGTTTTGCGGGTTGCGGCGGATTGCCGCGAAGCAATACGACTGCGATCCAGATGAAACCGCAGACAAGAATAAGGCCTGGAATCGCCCACAAAACGACCGTGTGGGCGCTAAGGCGCGGATTTAGCAAAACAAATTCACCGTAGCGGGCGACGAGATAATCGCGAATTTGTTGATCGCTCTCGCCCGCCTTGATGTGCTCGCGCACGATCAAGCGCAGATCGCGCGCCAGCGGCGCCGCCGAATCCTCAATCGACTGATTTTGGCAGACCATGCAGCGCAATGTCTGCGACAACGCGCGGGCACGCGCCTCAAGCGCGGGATCGGCGAGCATTTCGTCGGGTTCAACGGCAAACACAGCCGACGAGAATGAAAGAAAAAACGAAATCGCAAGAATTGCGGCGCGCATGATCATTCCGCAGGCAGAACGCTCATCCGCCGCGCCGGTTTCGGCGCACCGACACGCAGGCGGCGATCGCTCAGCGAGAGCGCGCCGCCGATCGCCATCACCATTCCCCCGATCCAGATCAGCGTCACAAGCGGTTTCCAATAAATGTGCGCCGAGATCGCACCATTAGGCATCGGCTCGCCCAGGCTGATATAGAGCTGGCCGAAGCCGAAGGTGGCAATTCCTGCTTCGGTCGTCGGCTGATTGCCGAGATAAATTCGTTTCGCCGGCTCAAGTGTCGTGACCTGCAAACCGCCGCGCCGTATTTCAAAACGCCCTAGCCGATCATGCCAGTTCTCCCCTTCCCGGTCGTAAAGACCTTTGAAAGAAAGATCGAAGTCAGCGATTGCGATACGATCGCCCGGTTTCAGCGCAACGACGCGCTCCTGGCTCCAGCCCGCTTCCGCAACGATCCCGAGCAACGAAATCCCGACGCCGATATGCGCGAGCACGGTTCCAAACGCCGAGCGCGGCAATCCGCGCGCGCGCGAAAACGAAGCGGCGAGCGGAATGCGGAAAAGCTGCAAGCGTTCGGAAAATTCGATCAGCGCACCGGCAATCGCATAGATCGCGCAGAACAGCCCGGCAGCGGAGAGAATAGGCCCGCCTTGCGTGAGCCATAGGACGAGTCCTGCAACGGCTGCTGCGATCCCGGCGGCGAATGTAAGCCGCTCCGTCACCCCGCGAAGATCTCCCCTCTTCCACGCGAGCAAAGGTCCCGCAGGCATGACGAGCAACAGGCAGAGCAGTAGCGGGCCGGCGGTGCGGTCGAAAAACGGAGCGCCAACGGAAATTTTTTCGCCGGTCACGGCTTCAAGCACGAGCGGATAGAGCGTGCCGGTGAAGACCGTGGCGGCGGTGGCCGTGAGCAGAAGATTGTTGATGACCAGCGCGCCCTCGCGCGAGACCGGCGCGAACAAGCCGCCCTGTTTGAGCACAGGAGCGCGCAGCGCGAACAAAGCCAGCGATCCTCCAATGAACAAAATCAGGATCGCCAGAATAAAGACGCCGCGCGCGGGGTCGTTCGCGAAGCTGTGCACAGAGGTCAGTACGCCCGAGCGAACGAGAAATGTCCCGAGCAAGGAAAACGAAAAGGTGAGAATCGCGAGAAGCACCGTCCATACTTTCAGCGCCTCGCGTTTTTCCATGACAATCGCCGAGTGCAGAAGCGCCGTGCCCGCAAGCCAGGGCATGAGCGAAGCGTTTTCGACCGGATCCCAGAACCAGTAGCCGCCCCAACCGAGCTCGTAATAGGCCCAGTAGGAGCCCATTGCGATTCCGAGCGTGAGAAAAATCCATGCGGTCAAAATCCACGGCCGCACCCAGCGCGCCCAGGCGGCATCGAGTCGGCCCTCGATCAGAGCCGCCGCCGCGAACGCGAATGCGATCGAGAAGCCAACATACCCGAGATACAGAAGCGGCGGATGAATGGCGAGCCCGATGTCCTGCAAGATTGGATTGAGCTGTTGCCCCTCGGCCGGCGCCGGGCTGAGGCGCAAAAACGGATTTGATGTCGTGAGAATAAAAAGAAGAAAAACTGCGGCGATCGATCCTTCAATACCGAGGACATTTGCGCGCAACCGCGCGGGCAAATTGCCGCCAAGGCTCGCGACCAGCGCCGAGAAAAATCCAAGCACAAAAACCCATAAAATCATCGAGCCTTCGTGATTTCCCCAAACGCCAGTGATTTTATAAAGAAGCGGCTGCAGCGAATGCGAATTGGTATAGACCGCAAGCACTGAAAAATCCGAACGGACGAAGCTCGCGATCAGGCCCGCAAAAGCAAACGCAATAAAGCCGAAACCGGCGAGCGCGAGCGGCTCCGCCACACCCATCAAGGTCAAATCGTTTTTGCGCGCGCCCCACAGCGGCAAGATCGTCTGCAAGACTGCGAGCACGAAAGCCAGCACGAGCGCGTAATGGGAGAGCTCGGCGATCATTTGCCGGTCTCCGGCTTGTGTTCTCCCTGCCAATGCCCTTGCTTCTTCAGCGCATCGGCGACTTCCTTCGGCATGTAGCGCTCGTCATGCTTCGCGAGCACGGTGTCGGCGACAAAGACGCCCGATGAATTGAGCTTGCCTTCCGCCACCACTCCCTGCCCTTCGCGGAAGAGATCGGGAAGCAAGCCGTGATAGGTGACGGGCAGATTCGCGCCGCCGTCGGTCACGCGGAAACGGACGTTAAGTCCATCCTTCACGATGCTCCCCTGCTCGACCAGACCGCCGAGCCTGAAGCGTGCGCCGGATTCGATGGGCTTGGCCGCAAGTTCGCTCGGCGTCACGAAGAAGACAATCGAATCACGCAGCGCTGAAAGCGCTAGTCCCGCCGCAACCGAAAGAATGATCGCGGCGATTCCGATCAGCGTAAGGCGTCGTTGACGGCGGGTCATTTTGCTTCTTTTAGCCGTTCGAGCGCCGCGCGCACAGCAGGAAGATAAGACGCATCCGGAGGTGCATTTGCGGCAAGTTCCTGCCAGATTTTTTCGGCGTCGGCCTTGCGTCCGTCCTGTTCGGCGGCAAGGCCAAGGAAAAAGCGCGCCTTCGGCTGTTTTCCGTCTAGCGCAATCGCGCGTTCAAAAGCGGCGCGGGCGTTTGCGGTCACGACTCCATTGGCATCGGCGACAAGCGCCTCGCCGAAGTCGGCCTGGCGATCGGCCGTCTCGCCCAAGAGGCGTAATGCATTGCCGCGCGCGTTCACCGCATCCGCGGCACGGCCCATGCGCAGATAGAGCGGCGCCAGCAATTCCCAGCCGCGGCCGTCATCGGGGTGCTCCGCAAGATGATTTTCGACCCGTGCCAGCAGCATAGCGATATCGGGATGCGTCGAAGAAATCACGCGATCAGAAGGCGTGACGCCTGGCAACCCAGGAGAGCCGACCGAAAGATAAAGGAGAAGAGCAGCAGCCGGTATGCCGACAAGCGCCGAAATCGCCGCAGTACGCCTTCTCCAGCGCGAGCTTTTGTCCTCGCCTTGTTCGGGCCTGTTGGCCGCGGCCATCAGGCGCCGCGCGATCTCGGTGCGCGCGGCTTCCGCTTCGGGTTCGGCAATCAGCCCGCGTGCCTGCTCGTTTTTGATTTCTGCCAGCTGGTCGCGATAAACCGCGACATCCGCCGCATTTTCCGAAATGACATTGGAACGCCGCCGGCCCAGCGGCCATAACACCGAGAAAACAGCGGCGCCGGTCATCAGCGCCAGCAAGAACCAAAACAGCATCGGAACTCCCGGCGACTTCTTAGTCGAGCGGGAGGCCTTTGATAAGGCCCCGAAATCTCAAATTGGCGCGACGATCAGCCCTGAGCCGCGCGGCGTTCGCCCTGAATCGCGACATCGGCTGCCTTCGAGAGCAACTCGGCGTATCGCTTGCCAAACACCTTCGCCGAGAAGCGTACCGCGGCATCGAGTTGCGACTGGCGGAAAGGACGATCCGAATCCGAAGCCTGCCGGATCGATTCCAGAAGCGCCTGCGTCGCGTTGTCGAGGCACGTCTCAAGCTCGGACGAAAGCCTGAGGGTGATTTCGTTAAGCGCGATTTCGCCGGCGTTAAGCCGGCAAGCGCCAAGAATTTCGAGAGCGTTTTCGATGTCGTTCACTTCGTGCTGGTCGAGCCCGGAGCCCGAGGCGATTTCTTCTTTCTTGCGCGGGCGCAACATGCGGCGGACTTGGCCCGGCAAGCCGTCGATCTTCGAACGCAATAGTCCAGCGACCTCGGTGCGTAACTGCGCGAGCCGCTTCGTCCAGCGCGTGTCCACCGAAACGTCGAGTTCCGTTGTCAACGCGCGCGAATAGTCGTGGAATTTCTTGATGCTGTTGCAAACTTCCGCCGTCGCGCGGGCGCGCAGGCACACCGGAAGCCGGGCCGCCTGGCGGGCGATTTCGTCCACGACAAGATCGACCGCGAAGGCATACGACGTCTCGGCGAGGCGCGGCGCGGAGTCGGTTTCAGCGGCTGCGACGGCGAGGCGCAAAATTTGCGGAGGAAAAGCGAGGCGGGAAAAGAGCAGCGCGAGCGCGTAGGGAAAAACGCTCGGCCGATGGACCGCGGGGTGCTCGAACAGCGAACGAACCGCTTGCAAGTCATTGTCCGCGAGGTTCTTGATTTGCGGCGGCATGCGCTGCGACAAAGCCGCAAGCGCCTCACGAATCTTCAGAATAGCGATCACATCCAATAGATCGTCGAGGACATTTTCGCCACCTAGCTGCGAAACGAGCTTCTGACGCGTTTTTCGATCAGAAGTGTTTTCCTTCAAGACTTTTTCCACCTCGGCTACAAAACGGTTCTGGAATTCTGTGGTGAGCTTGTGGGCTTCGTCGGCATTTTCCTGAGAGACCGCTGCCGATAACTTGTCGGCGCGCATCCTGATTTCATCTGGCATCAAGTCGCGCTGGACCCAGGTCCAGATATTGGCGAGCGAGGAACGCGCGATCCGGCCGCGCATCTTCTCGGCGCTCTCTTCGTCCACCAGGAACGGAACGAGCGGTTGGAAAAGGCGGCGGTCGAGGCCTTCGATCCGCGTTTGGGGCGCCGATTTTACTTCCTCACCGCGCTGCAATTGACGCAGCTCGTCGAGGATCAGCTCAAAGCCGGGGAAATTCTCGCCGGAAATCGTACCTCGCTCGAATTCACGCAGCAACATTGCCCGCGCTGCAGGACTCATTTCGCGCAGAAACTGCCGCAATCGTTCGGCTGTAGAGGCGCCCGCCGTCATCGTTTTTCCCGGAGGTAAAACTCCTCCGGAAAGATAGAAGCAGGCGTCTTAAGAGAGGGTTGAGATAAGTTAACCAAAGCTTGCGGAAGCGTAGAACCTGCGCGCGCCGGTTAGCTCACCTGTGTCCAGGTGCCGTCGGGGTTGCGGCAGGCGACCCCGCGGGCGGCTTGCGGCCGGCCCTGAATATAAATCGTGTGCGTGTATTGCCGGCAGCGGCTGTAATTCGCCTGCGGATAGACCGGCCCGGCTACGATCGTACCGTGAACACCGCGTTCGCCTTCCCAGCTCACTGGTGCACCCGGACCGCCATATTCCAGGGCTTCCATTTCCGCCGCGTAAGCCCGGCGGCGATCCCGTTCGTCAAGGGCATTACCGATGGAGCCACCGACAATCCCGCCGATCAGCGCGCCCGCAACCGCAGAGCCTGCGCTGCGGCCCGTGGCGGCGCCGATCAATGCGCCGGCAGCGGCCCCCGTCGCTATGCCGGCACCTGTCTTCGGCCCCGGCTCGCCGGCGCAGCTTGCGAGCATCAGCGCAATCAGGCTCGCGCCCACCGTACGCATTACGATCGTTTGCATGGCAGTTCCCCAACCCTTCGAGCAGCAGCGTCGAATAGGAATACCCTGCTGAGGAATGGGGCGAAAGGGTGGCTATTCGGCCAAGGGAAGCACGAGCTCCGCGCGCAGGCCGCCGATCGGCGCCGTGGTGAGCGAAAGCTTTCCGCCATAGAGAGCCGCAAGTTCCGTCACGATCGAAAGGCCGAGGCCCGATCCGGGTTTGCTTTCGTCGAGCTTACGGCCGCGCTCGGGAATCTGCTTCTGCAATTCCGGCGCAAGGCCGGGGCCGTCGTCGTCAATCACGACATGAAAGAAGGCGCGATCGCCGACCCGATCGGCGGGTTTGGCGAAAACCTCAAGCTCCACGCGCGAGCTTGCCCATTTGCAGGCGTTGTCGACGAGATTGCCCACCATTTCCTCGAAGTCCTGCCGCTCGCCGTTGAATTTCACCTCGTCGACGATGCGCGTTTCGATCGAGACCGGGCGCTCGCGATGGATTTTCGGCATGGTTCGCGCAAGCCCTGTGATGACCGGGGTCACTTCGCTGATCGTGCCGATAGTGGCGACTCTCGCCGCCAATCGCGCACGCTCCAGGTGCCGTTGCACCTGATCGCGCATCACCAACACCTGCTCGCGGACTTTTCCCGCGAGCGGATCGTCCCGCCCGGAGGTTTCGTTCAGCAGTACGGAGAGCGGCGTCTTTAATGCATGCGCGAGATTGCCGACATGCATGCGCGCGCGATCGACAATTTCGCGGTTTGATTCGAGCAACGCGTTCACTTCTTTCGAGAGCGGAGCAATCTCCCGGGGGAAGTCGCCTTCCAGCTTTTCCGCGCGTCCGGAACGGATCGCGGCAAGCGCGGAGGATATGCGGCTCAAGGGCCGCAGACCGAAACGCACCTGGAACCAGACCATCAGCAGGAAAGCGACTCCGAGTCCGCTGAGCGTCACGATCAGGGCGTCGTTGAAATCGTCGCTATCGTCGTCGATCTCGTACGAGTCACCGGCGACCGCTACCAGATAGCGGCCGTCCTCGCCGAGATCGACGATGCGCTGAACGACGCGAAGGCGCTGCCCTTCGGGCCCGTTCAAGTAGCCTTCGTTGAAGCCGCCGTGATTTTCCGCTTCGGACGGATCGGTCAGCCCGGACAAGCCTGTTTCGGGCATCGAGCGCGAGCTTTTGGTTTCAGGCGGGCCTCCGCCGATGCGCGCAATTTGCCAATACCAGCCCGACAACGCCTGATCGAACAGCGGTTCGCCCAAGGGGGAAGGTTCGGCGAGGGTATTGCTGGATGAGACCGCGACATCCGCAACGATCGTTTTCAAATAAACGTTCAATCGGCGATCGAACGAACGCTCGACGGAAGAGCGATAAAGCGTCGACAGCAGCAAGCCGGCGCTGATCAGCACGATCGCGGTGACCGCAATAGCCGTCAGAAAAAGACGGCGGGCGAGCGAGCTAGCGCGCATTCGCCGGCGGGTTGAGAAGATAACCCAGGCCGCGCACGGTCTGGATTAGATCGACGCCAAGCTTCTTTCTGAGCCGGCCGACAAAGACCTCGATCGTGTTCGAGTCGCGGTCGAAATCCTGATCGTAAAGATGCTCGACGAGCTCGGTGCGCGAAACCACCCGGCCCATGTGATGCATGAGATACGCGAGCAGCCGGTATTCGTGCGAGGTAAGCTTGATTGGGTTGCCGTCGACCGAGACCCGGCCCGAGCGAGTATCGAGCCGGATCGGACCGCAGTTCAATTCGCTGGTAGCGTGCCCGCTCGCGCGGCGGAGGAGTGCCCGCAAACGCGCGAGCACTTCTTCCATATGGAAAGGCTTCGCGACGTAATCGTCGGCGCCGACATCGAAGCCCTGTACCTTGTCGGACCAGCGGTCGCGAGCCGTGAGAACGATGACCGGCATTTTCCTGCCGGCGCGGCGCCAGGATTCCAGCACGGAAATCCCGTCCATTTTCGGCAAGCCGAGGTCGAGTACGATCGCGTCGTACGGTTCGCTTTCGCCGAGGAAGTGGCCTTCCTCGCCGTCGAACGCGTGATCGACCGCATAGCCCGCGTCGGTCAATGCTGCGCAGAGCTGGCGGTTCAGATCCGGATCGTCTTCCACGACCAAAAGGCGCATGGCGTCTGTTCCCTCCCGCACGCAGGAATATCTAGCCTGAGGGCGAAAAGATGTCTCTTGGCATATACGTCGCCGGTTAACGCCTGCAAGGCGCGGAAAATCCGGCTTTCGCGGCGCTTACTCAGCGCAGACTCCGGCACGCCCGCGCCTGGTCCCTTAAGGAAAGCCATTCCGAGAGCGCGCTTTCGGTTGCCGAGCCCGGCGGCATCGCGCGGAGCTCGGCCGAAAGACGCCGCTGGAAATCGCGGCTGCGCGGCGAGATGACCGCGCAAACCGGAACGGTCGCCGTGCGCTGGACATGCGGCTCGCCGAAACAAAGCCGCGCGCCGAGCACGATTACTTCCAGGCCGAGGCAAAGCGGGTTCATGCCGAGCCCTCCTCCAGCCGCCGGATGATGTCGTCGCGGCCCGCGGGCTTTTCCGCGATCGACTGCATCCGGTCGGCCGCCCGCCGCGCCGCTTCGGCGTGCGCCTCGTCGCTATCCGCGCGGCCTTTCGCCTCGCCAAGCGCGGCCGACCTCCATTGCAGGATCGCGGCCGACACGGATCTGATCGCGGCGAACAATGCGAGCGCGAATTCGAGGATTCGCCCGGCGACGACCGCCCACATCAGGAGGCCGACTTCTTCAGCGACCACCAGGTGCTGACGAGCGCGATGATTCCGCCGATCACGGTGGAAAGATTCGTCACGACGTCGGTGAGCGTTTCGGACGTGATGGTGCCTTTGGCGACGAAAATGCCGCCGATGAAGGTGAGCACCTGGCGCACGAAGTTGAGGATGGATTCGGTATTCATGATGGACTCCTTTTGCGGTAGTTTTTTTGCGGGTGAATCATTGCGTCATGGCCGGGCTTGTCCCGGCCATCCCGATTAGGGACGCAGTGCCTTCCTAAGCGGGATGCCCGGCACAAGGCCGGGCATGACAGTGAAGGAAAGATGGCTGCCTGGTTTTATTCGGCGAGCGCCCGCACGGCTTCGAGCACGATCGCGTGCAGCTTTTCGTTGTCGTCGATCAGCTCATGGCGGTCGCCGACATCGATTCTTTTGAACTCGCCCCTGAAACCGGCGCCCGGGCTCACCCGCCCGTGGCCGAAGGGCGAGAAGACGTTCGTGCCGTGCGCCCAGATCGCACGGCGGATATTCGCGCCGAGCGTTTCCACCGGGTACCAGACGGTCGGATCGAAAGCGACGAGGAGATCGACCGGACGCGGCGCGAGCGCCTTCGCCGCTGCAGCCGCCAGATTGGCGCCCATCGAGTGGCCGTAAATGACGATGCGTGTCTCCTGCGGTTTACGCTTGGCGTCATCGACGATTTTCTTCCACTCGCTGAAGCCGAAGGTCGGCAGCACCTCGATGTGCGGGCCGAGTGCGCGGATTTTTTTCCCGAGCACGTCGAGGCCGGCGGAATAATAAAATCCGTAGGGAAACGGGCCGCCCAGCAGGCCGTACATGCCGTAGACGCGAATCTCTTCCATCACGCCGCCTCGTGCAGATTCATCGTCGCCCAGTTTCTCATTTTTCTGTCATCACCGGGCCGCAACGTCTCGCGAGCGCGGATGCGCAAGCGAATGACGTTGCGAGTCCCGGTGATCCATAATGATTTTCCAAGCATGCCGCACTGCCTCATGGATTACCGGGTCTCGTCGCGCCATGCGGCTCGCATGCGCTCGCCGGGCGCGACGGCCCGGTAATGACGAAATTGCAAACTGATGCGTTCTTCATCGCGGCCCAGGTCGCGGGGCCGGCGATGCCGTCATCCTGCAAATGATGACGCGCTTAAAACTCGCGCACGGCGCGTTTGGTCCTTGGGCCATAGATGCCATCCACGGCGAGCGGCGGGTTCGCGCCGAGTTCGTTCAGCCGCCGCTGAATCGCACGGGTTTCGGGCATGTCGTTCCGGGCGAGATAAACCGGATGATCGGCGGGCAGCCTCGACAGCGACGGCAGCGCCAGAGCCGGATCCGCGTGAGCGATCCGCGCCATCAGGGGCGCGACGCCGAGCTGCGTGTCCCACGCAGAGCGGTCGAATTTCCCGTCCGACACGAATTTCCCTCCCCGGTAGATATCGGTCGCGGCCCAAATATAGGCGCTCGGAACGCCGTGGCGGCGGTAACCGAAGCCGTTGAACTTCTCCTGCTCGAAAAGGGCGCGCTCGATCGTCCAGTTTTCGCGGCCGACCTTGTCGAGTCCGTCGATTTGAAGCGCATCGGCGGCGGCGTCCTCCCAGGACTTGAACGGCCCCCGCCCCTTCGGCACATGCACCGAGACGCGATCCCAGCGGTCGCCCTGCGCGAGCGACATGCGCGGATCGGCGCCGCTCTCGCGCTCGGCGATTACCATCGTGACGAGCGCGGGAACGGTTGTTCGCCTTTCGAGCGAAAGATATCGCTCCTTGTCGGCGACGAGCTTTGCTGCGGTGCGGTCAAGCGCGGGCAAATATTGCGGGAGGATTTTCATCGCCGTCCATTGGGCGGCGATGGAGGATTTTAGTTCGCTGTAGGAGTACTTCATATCGTGCTCATTCGTCAGAAGTCTTGGCTTGGACTTGCACTTCGCAGCGTCTTCTCGATAACTTCGGCGCGGGGGAATGGCATGACGTTAAAACCGAAGCTCGATGCGCTAACCGGTTTGCGCTTTGTCGCAGCTGGGATGATTTTCCTGAATCACAGTTATACGCTCGTGGATCTTCCAGCTTGGGTGATGAAGCCTATTCTTGCGCAAGGGGTCGCACTGTTTTTTGTGCTGTCAGGTTTTGTGCTGGCCTACAATTACGGCCCGGACACCAACTGGAAAGACTATGCAATCGCCCGCTTCGCGCGTATCTATCCCACCTATCTGCTCGCGCTGGCCGCGGCTGTGCTCGTATCGAATCGCTCGGCTCCTCTGTGCGAGGTAATTCTGTTGCAGACTTGGCAACCCTGCGCCGTCGTCAACGGGCCGGGCTGGACCATCGCGGTCGAGGCGTTCTTCTACCTGCTGTTTCCACTCGTGGTTCTATTTCGCGCCGAATTTCTGGCGCTCATGATCGCGCTTGCTGTTTTGATCAGCGCGCTCTTTCTCGACTTAACGGCCATTCCTCTTTCTCACTATGCGCCCGCACGTTTTGCGGAGTTCGCAACCGGCGTTGTCCTGTGCCGCGTATTTAACTATGTGCCGGCGCGCGGAGGGCGAGCAGCATGGACCGCGATTGAGATTACTGCATTGCTCGTCTGGTATTTTTGTTCATGGGGCTCCCGCGTACTGATCGACGGGGGACTTCTCAGCCATAAAACTCACGAATATCTGTTGAACGCGGGATTTCTACCAGCATCTGCATTCATGATTTTTGTCTTTGCCCTACAACGCGGCGCACTGTCGAGACTGCTTTCCTCCCGCATTTCGGTTCTTCTCGGCGAGGCAAGTTACGCTTTTTATCTCTTACAACTTCCTATCATTCAGTTTATCGGCGAATTTTATGGCGCGCTCGCGCTCTCCAGCGCGGCTGCCATCGGTGTCCATTTGTACTTCGAATCCCCGCTCCGCAAAGCGATCAGATATAGAGTCCGAAAGGCGACGAGCCCGGGCTAGTTCCGGTGCCTGCAACGCTGCCGGGATAGAACGTCGTTCCGGCACCGCCACTGTTGATGACACCGCCATTTTGAACTGCATATCTCTTTCCAGTCGCAGTCCCGCTGAACGTCATGCCGCGATGATCGACAAAGCCGCCGGTCTGCGCTTGCACATAAGCCGTTCCCCAAGCTGGAGTGCCTGTAAGCGTAATGACCGATGGAAAAATACCGACCTGCCCCTGTGCTTCGCAGAAGATATGCCATGTCTCCGGCGAGCCGACGATAGAATAGTTGCTGAAGCCCTGAACCAAGCCGAACCCATCCGCATAGATATGCGCTCCTGCGCAAGTGCTGAAGCGTAGTGCCGTGCCGAGTGCCACAAATCCACCCCGTGTAGAGCGCACGCATTCACCGCTCGTCGTCGTACGAAGCTCCATTCCAGAGATCGTGAGACGACCGCCATTTTCCGCCCAGAAACACGCCCCGCCTGTCACATTGATCACCACATTCCCCGGCGCCGACGTGTTGCCGAGCACGGTGACATTGCCCGAGCCGAGCCACGGGCCGGTGACGCGATTGGCGCCGGTGTACGTCCCGTCCGCGACCTGGATCGTCACGTTGAACGTGCCGAGATCGAGCGCGGCGCAGACATTGAGCGCCTTCTGGATCGTGAGAAACGCGCCGCCCGCCGTGTTCGAAAGGCCGTTGTTTCCGTCGGAGCCGTCGGCGCGGACATAATAAGTGCGGTTTGCGGCCAGCTTTTCGCGCGTCCCGCCCCCGCCGCCCGTCCCGCCGCTCACCTCGCTCCACGCCGCGCCGTCCCACGCGGCGAGAATTTCCTCGTCGACAACGTAAGCGACCCAGCCCACGGCGGGCGCGCGGAACTGCCAGGCGCTGTCCTGCCAGGCGGCGATCTGGTTGTCGCGGCCCGCCCAGGCGCCGCTCGCGCCGCTCTTGACGATCCAGCGCCCGCCTTCGGCGGGCGATGCGGGCGGCGCCGCGAGATCGCGGTCGAGGACGGCGAGCTGCACGAGCGCGTCGAGTGCGCGCAGCGCCTCGTTATGGGTGACGTGCTTCTGCGCCTGCCCCGCTTCGAGATAGGGCAGGCCGAGATTGGGGGTGGAGGACATGGGGGGATCTCATTTGCAATTTTTTGTCATTACCGGGCCGTCGCGCCCGGCGAGCGAACGCGAGCCGTTGGCGCGACGAGACCCGGTAATCCATGAAGGCTATCAGCGTGCCGAAACGCATCATGGATCACCGGGTCTCGCAGCGTCGACCGCTCACTACGCTCGCGGGACGCTGCGGCCCGGTGATGACGTAAAGTGAGTCAAAGAACGAGCGTCGCCGTTCGCGCGCGGCCGGGGCCGGCCACGCTGGAGAGCTGCGCAACGCGGACGGTGAGCGCCGTTTGCGGCGCGCCGAAATCGGCAAGCTCGTCGGCCGCCGCATAAAGCGCCTGTGGCGCGGAGCTTTGCAGCGTGCGGACGACGGAATCGCCTGAAAGAATCTCGACGCGATAGGCTTCCGCATCCTCGCCGAGCGGCACTTCGAGCGTATCCCAACTGTCGCCGCCCTTTCGCGTGCGGCGGATCCAGAAAAGAAAAACGCCCTCTTCGTTACGGACGCCGCGCAGATGGACCGGCGACCACGGCAGCAGCGCCGCCGGACCGACGCTTGCCGTGAGACTCGTCATGCCGGCGCTGCCGATGTCGAGATTTGCGGCGCCGATACGGTAGTCGAAGCTGCGGCCGAGGAGATCCGTGCCGCGCGCGACCGCGACAAGCGAATTGTCGATGAGGACGAAAGACGAGCCGGCGGGCGCGGGATTGTCCATCGCCCATTCGGTGCCGAGCTGCCCGCGCAAGAGGCGCGAAAGACGATAGGTGCTTTCGGCGACGAGCTCGGCGTTTCCGAATTGCAGCACCTCCCATGCGTCGCCGCGCCGGACGGCGGCGACATTGGCGCCGCCGAGAATTTTCAAATCGTCGGCGGAGGAAAGCGCGCCGGAGGCAAGCTGCACGCGGAAGCTGTTGGCGAAATCCCACCGGCTTGTTGGCCCTTCGGGAAGCACGTCCAGCGTCTGTCCCACGATCGCCGGCACGGCCGCGAGCGCAATCCGCTCGTAGCTCAAGCCCGCCGCGCGCCAGATCGCTTCCGCGCCCGGCCAGGGCGAGGCTTGCACCGCGAAGAGTTGCAGCGCCGGTTCCGCCTCATCGCCGATTTGCGGGATGTCGAGGGCAAGGACGTATGGCGGGCCCGACGCCGCCGGCACCGGCGTACTTCCGCTGCGCGGCACGCGCGCCGGCACCGAAAAGATTTCCGGATCGATCGAACGCGCGGAAACGGCGCGCGCTTCCGCGTCGACGATCCCGGTGATTTCGACGAGACGCGCGCGGCCGCGATAATCGAGCGTGACGATATCGCCGGGCGCGAGCGCGATTTGGCTCGTTGCAAGCGAGAACTCGAACGTCTCCCGCCCCGCCCACAAGTCCTGCAGCCAGCAAGGCGTCGAATTGCGGCCCGCGCAGGCTTTCCGGCTCCTCCGCGGAAAAAATCTGCGCGACCGCGCCGTTCTCCCACTCCACGCGCCGCCGCACCGGCATCCAGTGCGGGCGCTCCGCGCGCGGATGCACGGAAAGCAGACCGGAAACGCCCTCGATCATCACCTCGCGCACGTCGGCGAGCGTCTCGCCGATCAGTGCGATGCGCCCTGCCGGCGCGCCGAATTCGGAAAGCCCGAGCGCGACGCCCCTCACCCATTCGGCGCCGGCGCGCGTCTTGCCCGCGCCGCGGCCGCCGAGGATGAGCCAGGTTTTCCAGTTTCCCGCCGGCGGAAGCTGATCCTCGCGCGCCCACAAGGGCCAGTCGTGCTCTAACCGCGCGCGGTGCGGGAAGATGAGCGCAGCCGCCTCGTCAAGCTTCCCCGCGGCTGCGCAGGCGATCAAGGCGCTCCGTAAGGTCGCGGCGGAATTCTTCGAGGTCACGGAATTCGTCTTCCTTGCTTTTTTCGCCCGCCCTTTCGCCCGGGCGCTCGAGCTCGGTCAGTTCGCGCAAGGTGCGCATGAGGGAAGCGAGCGTGCGCGCGGCGCGCTCGGCGTCGGTGGAGCGCAGATGTACGCCCTCCACCCGCTTGAGAACGTCCTCGATCTTGCGCATTTCGGTGACCACCACCGAGCGCGCGCGATCGACGATCGACTCGTGCTCGAGCGTTTTCATCAAGGGCCCGGCGATTTCGCGGATTTCTTCCACCGCCTCCGTCGCGCCGGCCCTGGCGGCGGCTTCGGCGGCGGCGTCAAGCTCCGCAAGTTGCCGGTTGCGCTTCTTCCAGCGCCAGGCCGTGCGCAGCCGGTTGTAGAAAGTGGTGGTGCCGATCCCGAGATATTTCGCGATGTCCGCGATCGGCATGCCGGTGTTTTCGTAGAGGTGCTTCGCGTGGGCGAGCGCCTCCGGCGTGTGTTCGATGAGTTTCAAGGGCGGGTTCCCGCGCCAGACCGGATATTCCCGTCATGCCCGGCTTCATGCCGGGCATCCACGTCTTGAGGCACTGCGTGCGGCAAAGGCGTGGTTGGCCGGAACAAGTCCGGCCATGACGAGACCGTACGTCACGGCGCTTTCGATACATTTGTGGAGTGTGCGCGATTTGTAGCGAACGACCGCTGCGCTGTCAAGGACTATTTTCTTAGCGCGTCTCGGCGGAGGCCGAACCTGTGGAAAACTTTCCTATTCTGCCGTTGACTCAGGCATTTAAGACCCCCACCCGCTCGCTTCGCTCGCCTCCCTCCCCCGCAATTGCGGGGGGAGGGATTCAGGGTGGGGGTGCCTTGCCCCAATTCTCGTCATGTCCGGGCTTGTCATCACAAGTCGGGCCTGCCCGACTTGTGAATGTTAATGTAAGCGAACTCGGGCAAGCCCGAGTTCGCATGCCATCCACGTCTTTCCTGCTGTGAGATTTTTAAGGCGTGGATGCCCGCAACAAGTGCGGGCATGACGGCGGCTAGCGCTTGCGCCCCCGCCTCGTCCCCCGCCCCTTCGGCTCGCGGAGCGGCCAGTCGACGACGTGGTTCTCGTATTTTTTGAACGGCACCTTGCGCTCGAAGCCTTTGATCCGCCCGCGCACGGAGATGCCGGCTTCGACCACGGTTTCCGCCCGGCCCGAGACGAGCGGGTGCCACCAGGCGAGCCCGCGGCCCTCGGCGAGGCGGCGATAGGCGCAGGAATGCGGCAGCCAGCCGTATTCCGCGGCGCGCTTCGGCGTGAGCTGCAGACAATCGGGCACGCGGGCTTTTCTGTTTTTGTAGTCCTTGCAGCGGCAGGTGCCCTCGTCGAAGAGGCGGCAGGCGATGTCGGTGTAATAAATCCGCCCCGTATCCTCGTCTTCCAACTTCATCAGGCAGCAGCGCCCGCAGCCGTCGCAGAGCGACTCCCATTCACGCCGCGTCATCCTGTGCAGCGGCTTGGTTTTCCAGAATTGCGACTTTCGGCGTGTGTTTTTCATTTCTCTTTTCGTTAGCGCGAATTGGCGGCGATTGCCACTCGCGCCGGAAACGGAACCAAACCGCACGCCGGCGATTTTCCGAATGCAGGGCGACTTTCCGGATGCCAAAAGGAGAGGATAGCCCATGACCACCGCCGCTACATTCCAAACGCTGCCCTCGTCGGAGCATTCGCACCAGCTCCGCAAGGCCGTCATCGCCTCCACCATCGGCACCACCATCGAGTGGTACGACTTCTTCATCTACGGCACGATGGCGGGCCTCGTGTTCGGCAAGCTCTATTTCCCGAACGAGGCGCCGCTCGCAGGCACGCTCGCCGCCTTCGGCACCTATTTCATCGGCTTCGTCGGCCGGCCCATCGGGGCTGCGATCTTCGGCCATTACGGCGACCGCATCGGCCGCAAGGGCACGCTGATCGCGACGCTCTTGTGCATGGGCATCGCGACCTTCCTCATCGCCTTCGTGCCGACTTACGAGACGATCGGCGTCTGGGGCGCGGTGATCCTCACGATCCTGCGCATGCTGCAAGGGATCGGCGTCGGCGGCGAATGGGGCGGCTCGGTGCTCTTGTCCATGGAATGGGCGCGCCGCCACGGCCACCGCGGGCTTGTCGCCTCGTGGCCGCAATTCGGCGTGCCGGCCGGGCTCTTCCTCGCGAACCTTGCGATCCTTTTCTTCAGCAGCTGGTCGGGCGATCAGTTTGAGACCTGGGGCTGGCGCGTGCCTTTCGCGCTCTCGATCATCCTGGTCGGCATCGGCCTGTGGATCCGGCTCGGCATTCTGGAGACGCCGGTGTTCCAGCAACTCGTCCGGACGAACAGGATCGAGCAGGCGCCGCTCGTGGAAGTGATCAAGCGGCAGCCGAAGGAGATCGTGCTCTCGGCGCTCCTGCGCATGGCCGAGCAGGCGCCGTTCTACATCTTCACCGCCTTCGTCTTTGCGTACGCGACCGGCACGCTGAAAATGTCGCGCGATTTCGTGCTCGCTTCGGTGCTCGTGGCTTCGGTCGTCTCGTTCGTCACGATCCCGCTCTCGGGGCACATCTCCGACAGAATCGGCCGGCGCAGGATGTATCTCATTGGTGCTGCGGTGACAGGCGTGTTCGGCTTCATCTATTTCGGGCTGCTCGACACCGCCGTTCCGGCGCTCGTGTTCATCGCGATCGTGCTCTCGCTCATTCCGCACGACATGCAATACGGCCCGCAGGCCGCGCTGATCGCGGAGGCCTTCACGCCGCGGCTCAGATATAGCGGCTCCTCGCTCGGCTACCAGCTCGCCTCGATCATCGCGGGCGGGCCGGCGCCGCTGATCGCGACCGCGCTGTTCGCGCATTACCACAACGGCTACGCGATCGCGGTCTATATCGCGCTCTGCGCCATCGTGAGCCTCTGGTCGGCCGCCTACATGCCGGACTACACGGGACGGGATATTTCGGCGGAGTATGACGAGCGGCAGCCAAGGGCGGCGTAGGAGAAGTTGGGGTATTTCCGCCGTCATGCGCGGGCTCGTCCCGCGCATCCACGCCTTACACCTCACCTTTGCCGATGCCGCAAAGGCGTGGATGTCCGCAACGAGCGCGGGCATGACGCAGTGATTTGCCCGTCAGCGCGTAGGGGATTTGGCGAGCCAGAAGCGTTTCTTCACAACTCAGCGGGCGCGCGCGATTCTTCGCCAAGATCAATCGAAACCGCGCCCTCGGGAAAGCGCGCGGTGATTTCAAGTTCGCCGCCGAGCGCGCGCACATAGCGGCGCAGATTGCTCACATACATGTCGGGGCGCTGCTCCAACTTGGCGATCGCAGGCTGGCCGACTTCGAGGATTTCGGCGAGCGTCTTTTGCGAGATCGCGCGTGCTTTCCGCATTTCGGGCAGCGCCATCACTGCTTCGAGTTCCGCAATCTTCTGCACGACGCGCGCTTTGCGCGCAGGAGACATCTTGCGGGTAAGTTCGCGAAACGGGCGGTGACCAGCCATGGGTTACTCCTTCTTCCTCAGCAAACCCTCGCGGCGCAATTCCGCGAGATAATCATAAAGCGTGACCGCGATTGGCCAAGGCAATCAGAATTCCCAGCAAGTCAGCCACTATGTTCACTTGAACATCTGGTTTAATAAATAGCCGCTTACTGGGCGGGATCGAGGATGAGTCGATCCCATCAAGCCAGAGAGGCTCCCTGGACTACCCTCTCCGCGCCTGGATTACGAAGCAATCTTTTCCCGTACTGCAATGAAGATCAAAGCGATCGTACATGAAGCCGAGGAAGGCGGATTTTGGGCCGAAGTGCCGGCCATTAAGGAGAATTTCTCGGCGCTATATCTCGGCGAGAGCAGCCATCCGAGCTACCCCCCGGCGACCACGACGCGCGCGGACAGAAGATATCTCGCTGGACACCTCATCCTTGAAAGCAGGATGTGATCGCCACTGATCCAGGCTGGCTAGATGATACTTCGGAACGTGGGGAGTACTTGCCTCCATCTGCTGCAAGTGCCGCCGAAGGTACTTAGAGAATTGCTGATCGATATCACTAGTAATTGAGTTGCGGCCCGTTTCGATTGCCACCCGCGCGGTAACACCACTGCCAGCAAAGAAGTCAAGAACCGTTGAACCAGGATACGATAGCGACCGTACCAACCTCTCAATCAGAAGCTTAGGCTTTTGAGTTGGATGGCCGACCCGTTCTTTTGAATTGCCGTTGAGACGCGGTATCCGCCATACGTTCGTGGGATTGATCCCTTTTTCGAGATTTTCAGGGTTCAGCCTCTTGTCCTTCTTATAGACGTTCAAAGTCTTTGCATCGAGTTTGGTCCGAACCGCATCCAGGTCGAAATAGTATTTTTGGGTTTTCGCAAACCAAGCGATCTCCTCATGTCGGTTCGCAAAAAATCTCTGCGCGCTCATGCCATTGGGATAATTCCAAAATGATGAGATTTGCGAGCAGCATATCGCTATTCTGGCGCAGCCACGCAATGAGGCTTAGCAAATCCCCCGAGCCCGCCTCGCCTTGGTATTGAAGCCCTCCAAACAGCACAAAGTTGCCGGACGGCTTGAGAACACGTCGAACTTCAGTCAGCCAAGCCCCGGCCCAATCAACGTAATCATGCACGGCATCCCATTGCGCCACGTTGATATTGTAAGGTGGGTCGCAAATGACAAGCTGAATAGAGTTGTCTGGGATTTTTCGCAGCAGATCCAAACAATCCACGATTGCCGAAAGATGAAAAGTCTCACGCGGCAGCGCCACATTAATATCGGCGGCAGAGGAATGAGCCAGCCCTTTCTTGCGTAGCAAGTTCATGCCCCGATGACCGGGATTTCTGTGCGACCTATTACTCATTGGGAATTTTCACCAGTTCTTTGAGGTAGTATCGCTCAGTAAGGAAGTCGTCTCCAAACAATTCGCGAAGCTCTGCCAAGTCACCCACAGACAAATTTTCAGGCTGTCTTGGCCAAGCGGCCGTGATTGCTGCGAAGCGCGGTTCGGCAATCCGATAATAGTCGTCACCTTCTCTAACGAGGAGGTCAGGCGAGAGCGCCAATTTCTCTACCGTCACGTAAGATTGGTTTTGGGTGATGATTGCGCAGGCATCCAAAAGATTAACTAGGAACGGACAACGGTGTCTTGCCCCTTCATGGGTTGCCGGCTCAATTCCCATTTCGTCGCAAAATGTCTTCACAGGAGCGGATTCGAAATACGTTTCATAGATGCGCATCTTCGAAACAGTCCTAGCTCTCTCTTGATGATAGAGAAGTTGAAGCAATTGAGTGATAGCAGGCATATTCAAGACGGTCGAAAAAAGCAGCTCTCTCAATTCATCCGACTCCGCATGCGCGGCTCGGATCGTTTCAATGTAAAATGAAACACTCTTTGGCATCCTCGAAGATAATTCGCCGTCTCCCTCAGCCTCGATGACCAAATCACGCGCATCCAAGTAGGGCTCCAAAAGCGACCAAAGACGCCGCCCCCTCTCTGTGAGCGTCGGTTCGTAATCCGCAATGTCCTCAACTATTCGAACATCGCTGATGAGACCAAGTTCGATTGCAGCCAACATCTTATATTTGATCTGACGGCGATACGCGGCGAGACGGCCTTCACCTAAAGAGCCATTGAGGCGGATGTAGTCGTTGTCAAATGCAGTTCCGCTCCGATCGCCCGAGAAGTAATACAAAATGGCCAGCAAGTGCCCCGGGTGAGTACCCTGCGGATAGTGATAACTGGCTTCTGTGTTTCTGATAAACTGCTGCCTCTCACGCCTGCGTGTCGGCAACCTTCGTGTGGTTGTGCGCTCTCTTGCCTCTCTAGGTGCTCCCGGCTCTCGCGGTCTTTCAGGCTCCTCCCTCTCGATACCGGGGAGCCTAAAGATCGGTCTAAGACGTGGGCGAGTCACACGGGGTTCCGCTCCCGTCGCGCGTTCTTCGCTTTCACCTCTCGCTTGCCGGGTAGCCGTAAAAGAGAGTTGTCCCGACGCCAACAAATTATCAACGTCAACCGGCGCATTGATTATGGATAGGCCGTCGAGGCGATTAGTGAACCAAGCATCGACAGTGTTTGAAATTTTTTCGAGAACGGCAGATGCGTCCGACTCTCGCGTGTCGAGAATTACACCCGCTTCGATGTTTGAGCCTTCTATCGCCGGCCCCGTGAGATTGGCAGAGCCAACATATGCTGTCTGCGTGCCGTCAGTTCGGACGACATGATAAGCCTTCGGATGAAAAAGAGAGCCATCGAAGCTTACGATACCAATGGAGACGTTCTCGCGGGGTATTCCTAATGTGCCAGCAATGAAGGCGATATGGCTGGCGACCGTTACTCCCTGGTTCGAGCCGATGAGAAGCCGAACGGTCGAACCATCGCTTGCGCACTGTTTCAGCGCGGGGAGGAGAACGCTCAATCCGTCAAGGGTAAAGTATCCGCTCTGACAGCGGAGTTCGCGGATACCCGCTTGCACAGCCTCCTGCATCCAAAAGGCCACCGTCTCCTAGGCGGAACGGATGCTCGAATCAATGTAGCGCATGACGCACTATTGCAGCGTCTCCACGGGCCGGGCAATGTCGGCGATGCGTCCCAGCAGCCGAACTTTAATTCCTTTGTGCCTTGTCGGCCAGCACTTGAAGAAGCGCGCCTAAAGCACCGCGAAGCGTTTATCTGTCTTCTCTTCGACCGAGGTCTTGTTTAGCGCCAGCAGATAACGTTCAAACAAGTTAGCAGCAGACATTCACCGATTCCTCTCAGAGTGGAGGTAATGTGCCATTGATTTGTCTCGGAGCGTAGTCCTTTTCCCTTTTTCGAGAAGCGCACTAACTGCTAAAAAATCTATCGTTTTCACCGCGTTTCCCCGCTCGAAATGCCTCACAAATGCCTCTAAACTAGCGCGAATTTCCGCCGCCGCTCGAAGAACCGCCCCGAGGCGCCCGTGCCCGACCCGAAACAAAAAAAGCCCGCGCCGAAAGTCCCGCTCCGCGTTCCGAAGATCCGCGGCATCCGCAAATTCTTCCTCGATCTCGACGCACGGCTCGGCCACTTCTTCTTCTCCGCCTCCGTCAGCTTGCGCGCGCGCTGGGACTCCTACTCCGCCTTCATGGACCGCTTCCACGTCGCGGGCGTCAAGCGGTTCCTGATCGAGCTCACCTCCGAGGGCGCGACGCTCGGCACGGCCGGCGCGGTCTTGATGCTCGCGCTCGCGGTGCCGGCCTTCCGCGAAACCGGCGGCGAGGACTGGCTGAAGAAAACCGACCTCTCCGTCACCTTCCTCGACCGCTACGGCAACAAGATCGGCGAGCGCGGCACGCGCATCAACGACACGATCCCGCTCGAGGAATTGCCGGATGTGCTCATCAAGGCGACGTTAGCTACGGAAGACCGGCGCTTCTACGATCACTTCGGCATCGATTTCGCCGGCACCTTCCGCGCGATCGCGGCGAACGCGAAGGCCGGCGGCGTCGTCCAGGGCGGATCGTCGATCACGCAGCAGCTCGCCAAGAACCTGTTTCTGTCGAACGAGCGCACGATCGAGCGCAAGATCAACGAGGCTTTTTTAGCGCTGTGGCTGGAGACGCATCTTACCAAGAAAGAGATTCTCAAGCTTTATCTCGACCGCGCCTATCTCGGCGGCGGCTCCTACGGCGTGGACGCGGCGGCGCATTACTATTTCGACAAATCCGCGCGCGACGTGAACCTCGCGGAAGCCGCGATGCTCGCGGGCCTGTTCAAGGCGCCGACGCGCTTCGCGCCGCATGTGAACCTCGCCGCGGCGCGGGCGCGGGCGAACGTCGTGCTCGATAACCTGGTCGATAGCGGCATGATGACCGAGGGCCAGGTGTTCGGCGCGCGCAGAAATCCCGCGAAGCCCATCGACCGGCGCGACGAGGAGACGCCGAACTACTATCTCGACTGGGCGTTCCGCGACGTGCAGCAGATCGTCGACAAGCTGCCGAAGAGCGTCACCGAGCGCGTGTTCGTGGTGCGGACGGGGCTCGACCAGAACATCCAGCGCGCGGCGGAAGCCGCGATCGAGGATTCGCTCCGGCAGTTCGGGCGCGACTATAACGTGAGCCAGGCGGCGATGGTGGTGATGGAGCCGAACGGCCTCGTGCGCGCGATGGTCGGCGGGCGCGATTACGGGGAGTCGCAGTTCAACCGCGCGACCGACGCGCTGCGCCAGCCGGGCTCCTCGTTCAAGCCCTATACTTACGTCACGGCGCTGATGAACGGCTTCAAGCCGACTTCGGTTGTCGTCGACAGCCCGGTCTGCATCGGCAACTGGTGCCCGCGCAATTATTCCGGCGGCTTTTCGGGCGCCCTCACCCTCACCGAAGCAATCACTCGTTCGATCAACATCGTTCCAGTGAAACTTTCCATCGCGCTCGGCAACGGTAATCCGAAAATCGGGCGCGCGAAGATCATCGAAACAGCGCGCAAATTGGGAATCCAGTCGCCCCTGCCGGATACGCCATCGCTGCCCCTCGGCGCTGATGGAATCAACGTGCTTGAGCACACCACGGCCTATGCCGCCTTTGCCAATGGCGGCATGGCGGTAGAACGGCATGCGGTGATCGATATGCGTACCCCCGGGGGTGACGTAGTCTGGCGTTTCGACCGCGACGGCAAGAAGCCCGTGCGGGTACTGCCGCCGCAAGTGGTTTCCGACATCGTAATGATGATGAACAGCGTGGTGGAAAACGGGACCGGCCGACGCGCGCAACTCGACGGTATCAAAGTGGCCGGCAAGACGGGCACCACGAACAGTTTCCGTGATGCTTGGTTCATGGGTTATACTGGCAACTTCGTTTGCGGCGTCTGGTTCGGCAACGATGACTATACGTCGACCAGGAACTTGACCGGCGGATCGCTACCAGCAATGACGTGGCACAAAGTCATGGCGTATGCGCATCAAGGGGTCGAGATAAAGCCGCTTCCCGGCCTGAAGGGGCAACCGGCGCCGAAACTTGAAGAACCTGGCGTAGCGGCAGTTTCAAATTTCAGCGAGACACCGCGCCCGGTCACCCTTTCGCAGCGAACATCCGACCGCCTTCTGCGGCTCGAAAAGGTCCTCCGCGATACCGGCAGCAATTCGCGATCGTCCAATCTTCTCGAGCCTTACAAGGCCGCCGCTTCGAATGAAGGAAAATCTCCCTCCCCGCATTGAAACGGCTCTTGAAAACAAACTTCGCTTCCTGCGATGCTCGCAGGAAATTTCACAGAATGGATCGGCTCCGCCGTGCGCCTCATTGCTATCGCGATTGCCATGATCGTCGGCATCATCAGCGGTTTGGGCCTTACCTGGCTTGCCTCCGCAGGCGCGATCGGTTTCGGCACCGTCCAAATCGGCGCCTGGACAGCTTGGCCGAAAAGCGGCACCCCCGAAGCCGATCCCTATTCGCGCGCGATGTATGCGCGCGCGGGCGAGCTCCCGCTCGGTTCGACGGACGGAATCGCTTTCGTCGCGAGCGCTGACGACGATGGACGGCCGCTGAACGGCCGCTGCGACATTCACATTGCCGGGCGCCTGCCGGTCGCCCGGTTCTGGACGCTGACGATTTATGACTCGCAAGGCCGCCTGATCGAGAACGCGGCCGCGCGCTACGGATTCACGAGCGCGGAAGTTCTCTGGAAACCGGATGCGAGTATCGAGATCGTGCTTGCGCCGCGCGCCCGCAGCGGAAACTGGATTCCCACCAGCGGGCGCGAAAGCATCTCCGCCGTTTTCCGCTTCTATGACGCGCCCATCGGACTCGGCGGGCGCACCGCAAGCGCGCTCGAAATGCCGTCGGTCTGGCAGGAGTTTTGCCCGTGAGAGCCTATCTTCTGCCGCTCGTCGCCGGACTCGTGCTCGGCGGCATCGTTCACATCGTGACGACGCTCGCGATGCCACAGCTCGCGCTCGACAACGCGTTCACGCGGCTCGCGAAGCTCGGGTCCGCGAACAGCGTGCAATTCGTGCCCGACCCTACGCCGGTCGAAGCCGTGCTGCCGCGCTCGGATCCCGCTTTCGTTACGGCGGTTTGCCGCTACGACCTCAACGCGGGCGTGCTAAGGGTGCGTGTGCCGACGACCGCCGATTACACTTCGGTGTCGTTCTACACCCGCCAGGGCCTCGCCTATTATTCTTTGAACGATCATGCCGCCGGCCAGCGCACGATCGAGCTGCAGCTGATGACGCCGTCGCAGCGCGCCGCGCTTCCCGAGGACGAAGAAATCACCCGCGCCGACCGTCTGATCGTGGAATCGCCGACCGTCCAGGGCATCGTGCTCGTGCGCGCCTTCGTCCGCGAGCCCGGCAACCGCACGCGCGTGCGCGAGCGAATCGCGAATGTAAGCTGCGCGACGGAGGGATGAGTTTTATTTCCTTACAATAATGCCCGGATCCGCGGGCGGCGGCGCGGTCACGGCGCGGAAGCGCTCTTCCAGATGATAGAGCGCCTTCTCCGCCTCGACTGCCGCGGGCGAAGGCGTGAGCACGAGGAGCGTCTCAAGCGCGTAACGGTAGCTCGCGATCCGTTCGCCGAAGCGGCGATACACTTCCGCGATCAACACGCGATTTTCGTCAATCCGCCGCCGGCCCATATCGATATTGCCCGGCTCGGTGCGGACATAACGAAAGCTCCGCTGCCGGACGCCGTCCGCGTCCATCACCCGTTGTGCCGTCGCAAAGAATGGCCCTACCAGTTCCGTGTCGGCGCGAATATCATCGGTGAGCTGCGCATAACGCGCCGCATGCGAGCGATAGGCCCGCGCCACCAGCGCGTCGCCATAGCTGCGGACATCGTAGGACGGCGGGTTGAAAACCAGATTCCAGAGTTCGACAAAATCCACGCCTGCGAGTGTGAACCGCGACGGCAGACGCAGCTCGATCGGTTGCAAAATAATGTAGGCGCGATCGCGCAGTTCCCGCTCGTCATCGGTATATGGCGCCGTCGGCACCGCCGTGCCGGTGATCTCGCTCCAGCCGTTCTTCAGCCACGGCAAGAATTCGTCGACGAACGGGCTCTCTTGCGGGCGGCCATAATCGCCGATGGGTTCGGCGCGCGCCACCGCGCACGCGAGAATGCAGGCCAGAACAATAATAAGACCAAAGGCACGCACGATCGGCCGATAACGCCGGCGATCAATGACGCGGCGCGCGGCGCCGGCGCCCGTTTCCGCCGCCGTCCTCGGAGGGAGACGGCAGACCTTCTGCCCCTTCCCGCTCGATCCGCACCGCCGGCAAAATCAGGACCGTCGCTTCTTCGCTTTCGAAAACATTGGCGTGCGCAGGCCGCACCCGCTCGATCGGAAATCTGAGGATCATGCTCATCTCGGTCTCCAGCCGAATCATTTCCGCCGAAGCGGCGGCTCCTCGGTATCCCGATTAGCCGACGGATATGGTTAACGGGGGGTTAACGGCCACCAAAGCCTTTGTCATTCCGGGGCACGAGCACAGCGAGCGAACCCGGAATCCAGAAACGCACGCATGTGTATCTGGATTCCGGACAGCCTCCTCACTTCGTTCGCTTGGCTTTCGGAATGACTCCGTGGATGAATCACTTCGCCAGATCGAGAAAATTCCGCCCTGCCCGGTCCTCGACCTCGATCACCCAAATGTCGGAATCGAATTCGAGCTCGCGGGCGATTTTCGCTTCCGCGACGGCTTCCGGCTCGAATTCCTGTTTTAGGGACGAGACGAACAGGCGATCGGCGGGCTTTGCCTCGTCGAATGAAGTCTGCGGCGCCGGGGCATAGAGCGCGGCCGTACCGTCGAGACGGGAGACCTTGATAAAAATCGCGCCCGCCTCCTCCGCGCCTCGGCGGCGCACGGCCGCAAAGGCGCCCTCGAGGTGGCAGCGCCGCACATAGGCCGCGACCCAGATCGCGCTTTTCAGGCGCATGCGCTTATCGCTTGCCGGAGATCAATCCGGCGCGTTGCCGCTGTAGTCCGCAAGCTCGCGGACAAGCCGTTCGGAAACCTGGCCTGTCGGCGGCAAATTCCGCTCGCGCTCAAACCGCTGGATCGCCGCACGAGTATCGGCGTCCAATTCTCCGTTGATGCGGACCGGTCCAAAACCATAGCGCGCGAGCATCCGTTGCACGCTGCCGATCTTCGATCCCATGATCGCGGGGACAGCGGGAGCAATCGACCCGGTAATATCGGATTTCGAGAGGCCGTGGCGAATCTTTTCGAGAAGCGTTTCGCTTGGCTCGCCGGTCACTTTCAGGCCGTTTGCCTTCTCGAAATTCTTGATCGCCTGGATCGCGCGCGGGCCCACGATGCCGTCGACGGCGCCGTCATAATATCCCTTGGCGGCAAGCTCGCGCTGAATATCGAGCATGAGGTTGCCGCCGGCCTGCCTGGGCGTTTCCGGGCGCGCGGGAGGAAGCGGCGCCGCAACGCTCTGCTTGTGCGCGGGTGCGGCCACCGCCGGCTTCGCATTCGCTGCATGGCGCGGGGCGCGCTGCAAGCCGAGCGCGTTCACGAATACGAGAAGCACGGCCGCGGCGGCGACCGAGCCCGCCAGAATGTCGGCCATGCGCAGACGGCTGATGCGCGGCTCGGGATTACGCCGGTTCGTTCCGCGGCGCGCTTCCAGCGGACGGCGCGGGCGTTTCGGCGCGCCCAGAAGCTCGCCGAAATTCGGCTCGCGCAGCGCGGCTGCGTCACGTCCGGTTTGAACGGGTTCACGCACGGCGCTTCGCCCTCTGCAATTCATTTTTGGCTTCGCTTTTCGCATCCAGGCCGCCAAAGGCGATCGGGAAGGTTTCAATCTTGCTCGGCGTTTTCGCAGGCATAGCCTTGCAAACGAGCGGCAACAGAACCGTGACTTTCGTGCCCTCGCCCAGGCGGCTTTCGATCCTCAGACGTCCGCCGTGCAGGTCGATCAGGCCTTTCACGACGGAAAGCCCGAGCCCGGTGCCTTCATAGGGGCGGTTATAGGAGGACGACGCTTGGAAGAACGGGTTGCCGATCTGCTTCAGGTCGGATTCGGAAATCCCTATGCCGCTGTCGGCGACGGTCAGGGCGAAATTGTTGCCTTCCATTCCGCCTGTCACCGCAATCGTTCCGCCGCGCTCGGTGAATTTGATTGCGTTCGAAAGGAGATTGAGTGTGATCTGCCGGACCGCGCGCTCGTCCGCAACGATCTCCGGAAGATCCGGCGCAAGTTCGACAGAAAGCGCGATTCCCGCTTGCTCGGCGCGAAGCGCCATCATTTCGCGGCAGCTCTCGATCATTTCACCGGCGAAGAAAGCGGCGGGTGCGATAGTGAAGTGGCCGGTGTCGATCTGTGCGACATCGAGAATGCTGTTCACGACCGACAGGAGATGCTCGCCGCTTTCGCGGATCAGGCGGGCATAGTCGTCGCGATGTTCCGCGCCGATCATAGTCGCCTGCTCGCCGGTGAGCATTTCAGAGAAGCCGATAATCGCGTTCAGCGGCGTCCGCAATTCGTGACTGACCGTCGCAAGGAAACGGCTCTTCGTTTCGTTCGCGCGCATTGCCTCGATCTGCGCCGCTTCGATCGCGGTCTCGTCGCTCTTGCGGCGCGAAATATCGGTGGTGACGCCGACAACCTGCTGGCCCTGCGCGCGATAACGCGTTTCGACCCAAATATAAGAGGGCGGTGCGGCTTTGTGCGGCCCTTCGAGCGGCCCGCGGCGCAGACGATATTCGATCGCGGAAGGCTTTCCCTTAGCCGCCGTTTCGGCGATCGCGGTGAGAAACACGGGACGGTCGGCGATATGCACCCGATCGAAAAAGGCGTGGCTCATTAGCTCCGACGCGGGAATACCCAGCAACTTTTCGGCCGCCGGCGAGACAAAGTTCACGGCCCCGTTCCGGCCATGGCAGGTCACGACTTCGCGGACATTTTCGGCAATCAGCCGATTACGTTCGTTCGCGACCGGATCGGATGCCTCGCGGCCGCCGGCACCGAGCGCGATCATGCCCATATAGAGCGTAGCCGACAGGACGCTGAAAAGACGCGGATCGACGAAAGCGGCCGGCAGATGCACCGGCTCTGGCAGCAAATTGAGCACGTCGAGAAGCGCAACGACCGCGGCGGTCATCGCGGCGATTGCGGTCGCGGCGAGCGCGGTGCGGCGGGAGGCATGGAGCGCGGGCTCGAACGGGATCACCACGAGCCACGGCAAAATGAACGATTTTCCGCCGCCGGTCGCGGCGGCAATTACGCCCACGATCACGGCGAAAATGACCGCCGACAAAATATGCGCGCGCTCGAAATTCCCGGTGCGCGAAAGTTGCCAGACAAGAACAAGCGGAAGAGTAAACCAGGCATAGCCCACGATCTCGAGCGCGCTCGGCGCGCCAAACAGCGCGAGATGGATTGGCAAAACGGCGATCGCCGCGATCCCAGCAAACAGGCGGGCGGCGATGAAATTGCGCTGTGAAAGAAGCATGCGCCGGTCTTCGCGCGCCAAGGGATGCACGAGGCCTTCGAGATAGGCGTTGACCGGTTCCAAGAACTTGCTGGGCACTGACTTCATTGCGGCGCGCTCACGCGGCTCGCCGTCCCTCTCCTGCGAGTCGGGATGGTGACAAAGGCCGCTTAAATGAAAGCTAAGCCGCCGCGGGAACCGGAAAGGAAAGTGTGATTTCCCGCGCATCGTTTCGCACCGCGCACGGGAACCGGCCCGTATGGTGAACAAATCCTTTCCGCGAGGGTATGCTTTGCGGCGGAAAGCCGGCGTTTTCCATTGCAAGCAAGACACGATACGGCGGCGTTCGGTTTTCCGGTTCGAAACCGGATCGCTCGAATTTTACGAAAATTCGCGGCGAATTCGCCGACAAAGCCGAACAGTTCTTTCAGGCGGGCGATGTAGCGTGCAGGCTGACGAAGCGGACAACAAGCTTCGTGGGGAAATACAGGGACGTCATGTTCTTCTTGTTGCGAGTGGCGTTTTGGCTTTCGATCGTCCTGATCCTGCTGCCGTCGGATCCGGCGAAGAAGGCCGACTCCGCGCAGGCGACGGTGAGCCCGATGGAAGCGCTCGGCGCCGCGCAGGCCGCGGTCGAGGATGCACGCGGGTTTTGCACCCGGAAACCCGAAGCCTGCGAAGTCGGTTCGCAGGCTTTGCAAAGCTTCGGACAGAAAGCGCAGCTCGGCAGCAAATATCTCTACGAGTTCTTGTCCGACCGCTTTGGCGACTCCCATTCCGACAAGGTGACCGGCACGATCCCGGAGCGACCGGGCCGCCAAACGCTCACGCCCGCGGACATGGCTCCGGCCTGGAAAATGCCTACACAGCCGGCCGAACATCGCAACGTTCCGCTGCCGCCGCGCCGTCCGGCGTAAGGTTGCGTCCGCGCACATTCCGCTCCATATCTAAAGTGGGAATGCGCATGACAATTGACGATATCATTGCCGATTTCGACGTGCTCGATAGCTGGGACGACCGCTATCGTTACGTGATCGAGCTTGGGCGCAAACTCGCGCCGTTGCCGGAGGCCGAACACAATGACAAGAACAAGGTCTTGGGCTGCGCGAGCCAGGTCTGGCTCGTGAGCAAAACGAAGCCGGGCGTGAACGGGCCGGTCCTGGAATTCACCGGCGACAGCGACGCGCATATCGTCAAGGGCCTGATCGCGATCCTGTTCGCGCTCTATTCGGGGCAACCGGCGCGCAATATTCTCGATACCGACGCGATCGCCGTTTTTCGGAAACTCGGCCTCGGCGAGCATCTCACGCCGCAGCGCTCGAACGGCTTCCGCTCCATGGTGGAGCGCATGCGCGCCGACGCGCAGGCGGCGCTCGCCCGCGCCGCCTAGCCTCCGTTCATCGACGGCCTTGCATCCGGCGCGCGCCAGTGGCGCGCGGCGACTTTATCCGGCCCGCGAATTTCGTTGCGAATGCCGTAGTGGCGCGCGAGACGATCGAGTGCCAAGCTCAGTACGACCTTCGCCGTGCGCTGCGGCCAGTGGCGCTCGCGTTCGACGGTTTCCAGTCCTTTCAGAAAGCAGCAGACATCGAGCAGCAGGCCTGCGAATTCCGGACCAACCGCCTCTAGCGCGGCGCTCACGCGCTCCTTAGCGGCAAGCACCGTGTCGCTGAACGAGCCCGCGTCCGCCCCGTTCGCCCGCTTTCCTTGCACGACAGGCGCGATCCAGTTCGAGGTCACGCGCGGCGTGAGTCCGGCACGGGTGAAGTCCGCGCGCAGCCGCTCGCCGGCCTGAAACTGCGCGGCGTCAATCAGCGGCTTTCCGCCGGGCCCGCGCCGCCGCGCAAGCCACGCCAGCGGGCTTTCCGCCTCGTCGAAAAGTACAGCGCTTACCGGATCGTGGCGCGTGCATTCACGCGGAACGATCCCTTCGTGCTGCATCAAAAAAGGATCGCTTTCCGAGAGCAGCCGCGCGAGATGCGCTTTGCCCGCCGCGGTTAGCGCGATCGCTCCGCCCTCGCAAGACACAAGGTCGTCGCCGACGAACTCCGCGAGGCGGCGCGCTGAGATCGACACCGTTCCGCGGCGGGTTTCGAACGCCACGCGATTTTTGCGGATTCTGCAGTAACTCACGCCACCGTCCCGCAGGAGGCGCAAAAATTCGATCGCGCTGCCTTCTTTTTGCGTGCGTATCGTCTTTTTGCTCATGCGGTCACCTCGTGATCGAGATGCGCCGCGATCCGGGCCGCGAGCCCAAGCTCGGCCATCAGCATGTCGAAGGTTGGATCGTCGCGGCGGTCCTCCACCCGGCGGCAGCCGTGCGCGACGGTGGAATGATCGCGCCTGAAGAATTTTCCGATTGCGGTGAACGAAATCCCGAGCGCGACATGGGCGAGATACATCGCCGCCTGGCGGGCATGCGCGTGCGCCTGCGATCCGCGCGTCTGCGCGAGGATATCCGACAGATTTGTTTGAAGCGCATCGGCGACGAGCAGAGCGGCGAGCTTGCACGCCTCCCCGGTATCTTGCGCAAAAGCACGGGATTTCGACGGCTTAAACACCGTTCCGGGGCTATATGGAGCACTGTCTGCAGAAAGACTTTGGGGGATTGGAATCAAGAGCTTTCCTTTCTTTAGGAATATATACCTATATATATACTTGACGCCACAAAGCCTATATGCTGTAATCGGGCGGTCAAAAGGAAAACCGCCATGTCTGCCCTGTCCGCCGCCTACTTCAATAACGAGAATGAAGCCCGCAAGCTCTTAGAAGAGCTTCGCTGGAACGGTGAGCCTGTATGCCCTCACTGTGGTGGCCTCAAGCACTATCAGACAAAAAAAGCAGGCGTGTATCGCTGCGGTGAGCCTGAATGCCGCAAGGACTACTCAGTGACCACGGCTAGCGTCATGGAGCGCAGCCATATCAAGCTGCACAAGTGGCTCGCTGCCTTTTATCTCATGTGCTCGTCGAAGAAGGGTATTAGTGCGCATCAGCTCCATCGTACTTTAGGCATCACGTATAAATCTGCGTGGTTCATGGCCATGCGTATTCGTGAAGCGATGCGCGAGGGCGGTTTGCTGCCGCCGTTAGGTGGTTCCGGTAAAATCGTTGAAGCCGACGAAACCTATTTCGGAAAACCGAAGGTTGCGCGCGTTTCTCCGCAGCGAAAGGGCCGTCCCTATCTGAAGGGCGACAAACGCCGCAATGATCGCCCAATCGTCTCGCTAGTCGAGCGCGGCGGTAAGGTGCGTTCGTTTCACGTTCCTACGGCCACGAAAGAAAACGTAGCCCGCATTGTGATGGGAAACATCCGCCACGAAAGCCGTCTGCACACCGACGAAAGCCGCCTTTATACGGGAGCGAAAGCCGTCTTTGCCGCGCACGAAAGGGTGAACCATTCACGCGGCGTCTATGCTTACAAGGACATCACAACGAATACCGTTGAAGGCTATTTCTCGATCTTCAAACGCGGTATGCGCGGTGTTTATCAGCATTGCAGTGAGAAACACTTGCACCGCTATCTCGCGGAATTTGATTTCAGGTTTAACAACCGAATTGCCCTCGGCACTGATGATGGGGCTCGTGCGGCGCTTGCGATGAAGGGCATCGCGGGCAAGCGTCTCACGTATCGCCAACCTCACTAAGCCGGATTATCGGTTTGAAGCAGCTAGATTTGTGCGTTGGCGAAAGAAGAAAGCACCGCACAAAAAATTCATTTGGCGCTAACGGCTCTCCACGTTTTCCCAAAATCCGTGGAGTGCCATACTTTCCCGCCGCCAACCGAAGGGGGAATGCAAGCCATGACGAACATTTCCAAAGAACCGGGGTTTTTGGACAACCCGCATGCTCCGGATGTTTTCGCAGATATGGCTACTGGCTTTTTTCTATTTGCTGGCAACCTTCGCATCACTTTTGAGTCCCTGCGAGTGAATCACATAACCACTCCCGGCCCCGTAACGAGGGTGGTCATCGGAAAATTGGTCATGCCCGTTGCAGCCGCCGAGAATCTTGCGAGGGGCATTTTGGATTTCTTAGAAAAGCAGAAGTCAGCGCCAGAGTCTGACCCCAAACAAGGAACGCCTACCCTGCAGTAATCAGGACTTTTTGGGTTTTGTCTTTTTAGGCGGCTTTTTGGGTTTTGTTTTCCCGAACGCACCGCGTAGGGCCGCTAGAAAGCGGCTCTCAGATTCTTTCTTTGAGAAGTCCTTTGCGACCTTTTTTTCTTTTCGCATGGAGCGCCCAATGAGTGACAATAATAAGCCAAGCGCAGGCAGGGTAGACGTTTACGAAAACGTGCAGTCAGAAACTCTACTCCGGATTCAGCAAAGTCTACGCGGCGATCATCCATATCTACAGTTAATCGGCCGCGTGGCTTCAGAATGGACTCATTTCGAGCACATACTAGATCAAATCATCTGGGCGTTGGCGGGAATTGATGAGAACATCGCAATTTGTATTACTGGTCAGATGATAGGGGCCACGCTACGATTTAAGGCGATTGATGCACTCGGCAAGCATCTGGGTATTTCTCAGGAATTACTCACCAAAACAAACAGGCTCAAAAATGATAATTACGCGGTCGTCGAAGGTCGCAACAGAATTGTGCATGACCCATGGTTCGTTGTAATGGAGCCAACCGGCGATCGAAATTACACATCAACTACGGGCCAGTTGAAAAGCTCACCGCCCGGTCACGTCTCAAAAACACAACAAGAAATTTGGGATGTGCTCTTGAATATCAGAAGCCTTATCACAAAGGTATCGGAATTGCAGGTTGAATTCATGCAAGAGATTTATTCATTGCGGCATATATCCGGCTGATAGCCTCGCGCAAATTGTCTTTGCGCGGATCGCCAAGATCGTATTCCCACAAAATGTTTAGCCCCGCCTCTATCATCGCGGGGGTGATTTTAAGCACCGGCCTGTCGGCATCACTACTATATTTTGCCATTGTGGTGTCAAGTATATAATTGCGAATATATACTTAATATATTTTGGCAGAAACCAGGCGGTTGGGGATAAGCGCGCCGAAAAATATTTTTTCCTGAAATTAAATCCGGCAGATCAAAGGTTTATATTCTTATATCAAAAGAAACTCCACAAATTTCCGCGAAAAATCCGCATAGAGCTTATCCCCAGCTTTCATCGCCCCGTTATCGTCCGGCTTCCAATAGGAGTATTTTCATGCCATACATTGGAAGCAAGAACAATCCGACAGCCGACGACTGGGGTAAGACACGCGGTATCCGCGCGATCCGCTTTACCGACAACCGCGAAGAATGCGAACAAAGGCTCCAAGCCTTCGGCCTGTTCGCGCGCACGCTCGACGGCAATTCCAGCGCGGCCTTTGCGCTTCGCGTCGCCCGTGCGCTCAGGGCCGAGCGGCGCGCCGCGCACACCGGCGGCTCAAGCTACGATCCCATGCGCCATCTCGTGCTTGCCCGGCTTGACCGGCGGCTCCGGCACCGCAGAAAAAGCCCTGCTCCATTGTAGGAGCGGCGGCGATCCCGTAAACTTATGCTGTTCACGCACCGCTCGCATAGTCGTGCGGCGCCGCTATCTTGCCGCTCCACCACCGAATTCTTATTTAAGGCGCGCCGATCTTTCAGGAGACAATAATGAACAAGAACTCCCCTGCGAAAGTGACCAAGAGCGACGATGAGTGGCGAAAACAGCTCACCCCCGAGCAATATTACGTGACGCGGCAACACGGCACCGAACGGCCCTTCACGGGCCCCTACCTCAATGAAAAGCGCAAGGGCACCTATGTTTGCGTGAGCTGCGGCAATCCGTTGTTCGATTCCGACACCAAATTCGATTCGGGCTCCGGCTGGCCGAGCTTTTACGCGCCGATCTCCAAGGACGCTGTCGAAGAGCACGACGACAACTCGCTTTTCATGCGCAGGACCGAAATCCGCTGCGCGGCCTGCGAGGCGCATCTTGGTCACGTTTTCAACGACGGCCCGAAAGTGACGGGCCTGCGCTATTGCATGAACGGCTGCGCCCTGAAATTGATGCCCAAAGAGGGCGGAGATGGCGCGTAAGCCGCTGGCGCGCGGGAAGAAGCACGCCCGCACAAAACAAAAATCTTCGGTCAGGCGCGGAGCGCCGCGAAAATCGCCGCCTGTCGCGGCGATTCGTGCCGTTTCGCGCGTCGTTCACGGCGAGACCTTGACGGACAATTACGCTTGGCTGCGCGACGCGAACTGGCGCGAGGTGATGCGCGACCCTTCCCGGCTCAACAAGAAAATCCGCAGCTATCTCGAAGCGGAAAACGACTACGCGGCGGGCGCCTTCAAGAAAAGCTCGAAACTCCAAAAATTGCTCAAACAGGAAATGCGCGGTCGAATCAAGGAGGACGATTCTTCCGTGCCCGCACGCGACGGCGACTACGCCTATTTTGCCCGCTATCGCAAGGGCGGTCAGCATCCGCTAATTTGCCGGATCGCAAGCGTGGGCGGCCGCGAACAGGTGTTGCTCGATTCCGACAAGCTCGCCAAGGGGAAGGCTTATTTTCACCTCGGCAGCACCGATCATTCACCCAATCATCGCCTGCTCGCCTGGTCGGCGGACGACGCAGGCTCTGAGTTCAACAAGATCCGTGTGCGCGATCTTTCAACGGGCAAGGATCTTCCCGACGTCATTCAGGATACGACCGGCGGCGTGGTCTGGGCCGCCGACAACAGGGGTTTTTTTTATGTCTGGCTCAACGCCGACCATCGGCCCGAGCGCGTCTTCTTTCATACGATCGGAACCAAACAGAGCGCCGACAAACTCATTTATGAGGAGCGCGACAAGGGATTTTTTGTCAGCGTCGACAAATTGCAGGCCGGCATTTACGGCGTGATCGCCTGCGGCGACAGCGAAACGTCCGAGGCGCGACTCATCGATCTCGCGAAGCCGCTGGCAAAACCCGTTTTGATCGAACCGCGGAAGGTCGGCGTCCGCTACAGCATCGAGCATCATCCGGCGCTACAGGGCGGACCGAAACTCGTCGTTCTGACCAACGCCGACGACAGCGAAGACTTCAAAATCGCGCTTGCCCCTTTGGCCGCTCCCGGGCGTGCGAATTGGCGCGATTTCGTCCCGCACCGGCCCGGCACCATCATTCTCGACACCGCGGCCTTTCGCGACTGGATCGTGCGGCTCGAGCGTTCGGACGGGCTGCCGCGCATTGTCGTTCGCAGCGCCGCGAGCAACGAAGAGCACAATATCGCGTTCTCGGAAGAAGCCTATTCGCTCGGCATGAGCGCGGGCTACGAATTCGCGACCGATAATCTGCGCTTCAGCTACTCGTCCATGACGACCCCGAACGAGGTCTGGGACTACGACATGCGCAATCGCTCGCGCGTTCTGCGCAAGCGGCAGGAAGTCCCGTCGGGGCACGATCCGAAGCGTTACCTCACGCGCCGGATCGAGGCGCGCGCGCCGGACGGCGAAATGATTCCGATTTCGCTATTGCACCTTCGCAAACTGCCGCGAAACGGCATGGCGCCATGTCTGCTTTACGGATATGGCGCCTACGGAATTTCAATGCCCGCATCGTTCAATACCAACCGCCTCTCGCTTGTGGATCGCGGTTTCGTCTATGCCATCGCGCATATTCGCGGCGGCACGGAGAAAGGCTGGCGCTGGTATCGGGAAGGAAAGCTCGCCAACAAGAAAAACACCTTCACCGATTTCATCGCCTGTGCCGAGCACTTGTGCAAAATGAAATTCACCTCGGCCGATCGCATCATTGCGCATGGCGGCTCTGCAGGCGGCATGCTCATGGGCGCGGTCGCCAACATACGGCCCGATCTGTTCAAGGGCGTGATCGCGGAGGTCCCGTTCGTTGACGTTCTGAACACGATCCTCGACGACACACTACCGCTCACACCGCCGGAATGGTTCGAGTGGGGAAATCCGATCAAGGATGTCGAAGCATTTCGGCGGATTCGCAGCTACTCGCCCTACGACAATGTGAAAGAGCAGAACTATCCCGCGATGCTTGTGCTCGCCGGTCTCACCGATCCGCGCGTGACTTACTGGGAGCCCGCGAAGTGGGTGGCGAAATTGCGCGCGAAGAAGACGGACGGCAATCCCCTCTATCTTCGCACCAACATGGAGGCGGGTCACGGCGGTGCGGCGGGACGCTTCGACCGCCTCGAAGAAGTGGCGCTTGCTTACGCCTTCGCGCTCAAGACCGCGGGTCTAGCGTAGCGGATCGTTTTTCGGCGGCTGCGGCGCGCCGAAATCGACATCGGCGTCCTCGCCCGTCTGGCTCACGTGATCCTGCAACTCTTCGATTGAAGCGAAGCGCACAGTGCCGATAGGAAGTTCGGCCTCGATCGAGCCATCGGTGTAGAGCGTATAGGCCATCCCGCCGATGATACCGGAGCGGACGATCGTGTTCGACATACCGCCTCCGGAATTCGCCGCGGCCGGCTTGCGCGGGGGCGGCGGGGCGTCGTCTTCATACTCAGCGAAAGAAGGTCCGGAATTGGCGGGCGGCGCGCGCTCGGGCAACGGCGGACGCGGACGGCCGCGTTCCGGCGGCGCGGAAGGACGCGGCGCCATACGCGGCTCCATATCCCCAAAACGCGTGCGCGGACGAGGGCGGTCCTCATCGAGACCGGGGCCGTTTTCGCGATCGAGCAACGCAGGCTCGCGCGCGTCTTCGCGGCCGCCGAAGGAAGGCGGCTCACGGCGCGCCGGTGCCGGAACGGATTCGCGTTTCATCGGCGGACGAGCCGCCGCGCCCGGCCGCGCCTGTATCGGCGCACCCGGTGCGATCATGTCGAGCCGCTTGTTGAGGTCGCGCAGCGCGCGCAGGACAAAGCCGATCCCGACCAGCAGGAAGCCGCCGACAAGCCCGATCGTGCCGCTCTGAATCAGCGCGGTACCGAGACCAAGACCAAGAACCCAGGAAGGAGCGCCGGCGGCGATCGATCCAATACCGGCAAGCGCGAGAATGGCGCCCAAAATGATAAGTGCCTGTGGCATGAACTCCTACTAATCAAACAAATTGCCTAAACGAGAGCTAATGATTTTCTCCTACCCTTGGTTCCTTTGCAAATCGCAAATTCAAGAGAATCAACGGTTCGGGTTGTGCGCGGAAGAGGCTGAGCCTATTTTGCACCCCATGCCTTTCCCGCCCTGACCCGCTTGGTAAACGCTCTGTCGGGTTTTGGTCACAACTCATGTAAAGGAGCCGCCGTCATGTCATTCACTTTGCCTGATTTGCCCTATTCGCACGACGCCCTCGCGCCGTATATGTCGCGCGAAACGCTCGAATATCATCACGACAAGCATCACCTCGCTTATGTCAATAACGGCAACAATCTTTTGAAAGGCAGCGGCCTCGAAGGCAAGTCTCTGGAAGAAATCGTCAAAGGTTCTTTCGGAAAGAATGCGGGTCTCTTCAACAATGCCGGCCAGCACTACAACCACCTCCACTTCTGGAAATGGATGAAGCCGAAAGGCGGCGGCAAGCTTCCGGGCGAACTGGAAAAACGGATCACCGCCGATCTCGGCTCGGTCGATAAGATGAAAGAGGAGTTCATCCAGGCGGGCGTCACGCAATTCGGCTCCGGCTGGTGCTGGCTCGCGGTGAAGGACGGCAAGATCGTCGTCACCAAGACAGCGAACGGCGAAAGCCCGCTGGTGCATGGCGGCACGCCCATTCTCGGCTGCGACGTGTGGGAGCACTCCTATTACATCGACTACCGCAACCGGCGCCCGGACTATCTCAAGGCGTTCGTCGAGAATCTGGTGAACTGGGAATATGTCGCGGAGCTGCTTTCCAAAGCGAAGTAGCGGAATCGCGGCCTAAATTGCGACTATCCCGCCTGGGTGGCAGTGCAGCGCAATCAAACTATTGCGCTGCACTTTCAGGCACTTGCACTGAGTTAAGAATACAGCCACAAAGTTTGCCTACATAATCGCCATCGTCCTGCGCGGCGGACGAAGGCATCCGAATAAGCCGCGATTTGGGATTATCGAGTTCGCCTGCCATGCGAATGCCAGCCTATCTCGCGCGTATCCGCTCCGCGCCTGCCGATCTTTTGGCCTATGCGGTGCTGTTCGCACTCGCGACCGTGGCGCTCCTCACGTTCCAGGATTACGGGCTCGGCTGGGACGACTACGCACACTCGCAATACGGCGAGATGCTCTATTCTTATTACGCGTCGGGCTTCACCGATAAGCGCGCCTTCTCCTTCGTCAATCTCTACTACTACGGCGGCGGCTTCGACATCTTCGCGACCGTTCTCAGCAAGCTTCTGCCGTTCAGCCTGTTCGAAACGCGCAGGCTCGCGGGTGCGATCGTCGGCATTCTCGGCATGATCGTCGTCTGGCGCACCGGACGCCGCCTGGGCGGGCCGATCGCCGGCGTCGCCGCGCTTCTCCTGATCGCGACCGACCCCTCCTATTACGGCCACATGTTCATCAACGCCAAGGACGTTCCGTTCGCGGCGGCGATGATCTTCCTCGTGTTTTCGCTGGTGCGCGCCTTCGACGAATATCCCCGCCCGCGCGTTTCCTCGATTTTGATTTTTGCGCTGGCGCTGGGGCTCACCGTCGGCACGCGCATTATCGGCGGGATTGCCGCTGCCTTCGCGGGAATCGCGTTTCTTTTTCTCGTCGCGGGCGAATGGCGCAAAATGGGCCTGCGCCCGGCGCTCGCGCGCGCCGGAAAATTTTCCGGCTTCCTCGCGCTCGGGCTTCCCCTCTCCTACGCCGTGATGGGGCTCGTCTGGCCGTGGTCGGTACAGGAATTCGACAACCCGCTGCGCGCGATCGAATACTTCTCGCACTTCTGGGAGCAGCCGTGGAAGGAATTGTATAACGGCGTGCCGACGCTCATCCTCGACATGCCGCGCACTTATTTGCCGAAGCTTTGTCTCCTGAAATTCCCCGAAATTTTCATCGGGCTTTCGATCGCTGGCATCGCGGGTGCGATCGTGGCATCCGTGCGGGGGCTCGTGCCGCCTGCGAAGCGCGCGGCGCTGATGCTCGTGGTTTCGGCCGCGGTGCTGCCGGTCCTCCTCGCCGTGATCACGAAGCCCGTGCTTTATAACAGCATCCGCCACTTCATTTTCGTCGGGCCATCGCTTGCCGTGCTCGGCGGGCTTGCGGCTGCGTATATCTACCGGCAGGCGGAAGCCTACCGGCATCGTTTTGCAACGGCGGCGGTCGCGGTTTTCGCCGCGCTGATCGGCTGGACCGCGGTCGATTTCGTCCGCATTCACCCTTATCAATACGCGCTCTTCAACCACGTTGCCGGCGGCATGCAGCGCGCGTCGCAGCGCTACATGACCGATTACTGGGGCCTCGGCATCAAGGAGGCCGCGAGCGAGATGATCGAGCGGCTCGATGCGCAAGGTGTGAAGCCGCCCGTAGGCCGCAAGTGGCGCGTCGCCGTATGCGGACCGGGACACAGCGCGACGATCGAGCTCGGGCCGCATTTCGTCACGAGCTATGACGCGAAAGGCGCGGATTTCGCGATCTCGCTCGGCACCTTCTACTGCGCGCAGCTTGACGCGCCGGTGCTTGGTGAGGCCGAGCGCGAGGGCGTCGTGTTTGCGCGCGCCTATGACTTGCGCGGCCGGCAATATGTGACGACCTGGGCCTATCCGCCGAAGCGCGACACGAAGAAGGATTTCACGACGGCGGAACACAAGGCGACAACGTTCTGGCATTGAGGTTTCGCCATTATTTGTCATGGCCGGGCTTGTCCCGGCCATCCACGCCTTCCTTGTTGATATGCCGTCAAGGCGTGGATGCCCGGCACAAGGCCGGGCATGACAGGCGGAGAGAGCCGTTCAATACGGACGGGCCATTCGAGACGGCGCGCACAATTGCGCACGGCTCCTCAGGGTGAGGATTGTGTCCGGCCTGCAAAACGAGGAAAAATCTCCCGGAATTGTGATTTCCTCACCACCGATCGGCAATTACGTTATGTCCATGGTGCTCGAATCGACCATCACCTGTCCCTTTTGCGGCCATCAGGCGTCCGAACGCATGCCCACCGACGCCTGCGTGTTTTTCTATACCTGCAAGGGCTGCGGGAAGACGTTGAAGCCGCGCGAAGGCGATTGCTGCGTGTTCTGCTCCTATGGCTCGGTTCCTTGCCCGTTTATGCAGGAAGCCGGCGGCTGTAAAACGCTAGGCTAGGTCAACTCAATTTTAGGAGAACTTATGCCCGCCCGTGCCTATGTTTTCGACGCCTATGGCACGTTGTTCGATGTGCATTCCGCGATCGGCAAACATCGCGAAAAAGTGGGGCCGCAGGCCGACGCCTTTTCGGAGCTATGGCGCATCAAACAACTCGAATACAGCTGGACGTACACGCTGATGGATAAATACATACCGTTCTGGACGCTTACCGAGCGGGCGCTGGATTTTTGCTTCGAGAAATTCCCGAACGTGGACCGATCGCTCAAGGCCCCGCTGCTCGACGCTTATAAACAACTCGGAGCCTATCCCGATGCGCGGCCTGCGCTCGAAGCGTTGCGCGCAAAAGGCATGAAGACCGCGATCCTCTCGAACGGTTCGACCGACATGCTTTCCGCCGCGGTGGATGCGGCAAAGCTTAGGGACGTTCTCGATTTTGTGCTTTCCGTCGACGAGGTCGGAGACTTCAAGCCGAGGCTCGACGTGTACGATCTTGCGATCGACACAATCGGCGTGGAGGCCGGCGAGATCGTCTTCATTTCCTCCAACCGCTGGGACGTCGCGGGCGCGAAGAACGCGGGCTTCAAGCCGATCTGGGTGAACCGCGCGGGCAATCCGAACGAGTACGCGGATTTCGCGCCGGTGAAGGTGGTGAAGAGCTTGAGCGAGATTGCGGGGGTGCAGGTTTAGTTATGCTGTCCTTTACGATTGTCATGCCCGGCCTTGTGCCGGGCATCCACGTCTTAGCGGCAATGAAAGGCGTGGATGGCACTCGAGCTCGGGCTTGCCCGAGATCGACATATTTAAGAACCCAAATATTTAAGAACCCAAGTCGGATAAATCCGACTTGGGTGACAAGCCCGGCCATGACAGCGTTTAATTGCCCGCCAGCTCCGCCAAAATCCGCGCCCAGCTGCGCGCGCCTTTGTGGAACGACGAGAGATTGTATTTCTCGTTCGGCGAATGGATGCGGTCGTCATCGAGGCCGTAACCGATCAAGAGCGAATCCATGCCGAGATCGCGCTTGAAAGCGCCGACGATCGGGATCGAGCCGCCGGAGCCTTTCAGCACCGCGTCCCTGCCCCATTCGGCTTTCAGCGCGGCGCGCGCCTTTTTCAGATAAGGTGAAGAGAGCGGAAGCTGCAGCGCGGGGCTCGCCCCGTGCGAATGGAATTCGGCCTTGCAGTCCTCGGGCAGGCGATCGCGCACGAATTTGCGAAAGCCCTCCTGCACCCTCTCAGGATCCTGCCCGTTCACGAGCCTGAACGACACCTTCGCGTGCGCCTTCGACGGGATCACGGTTTTCGAGCCGACGCCGGTATAGCCGCCCCAGATTCCGTTCACGTCGCAGGTAGGCCGTGCCCAGATTTGTTCGAGCACGCTCTGGTTCGCCTCCCCCGCCGCTTTCGTCTGGCCGATCTCGGCGAGAAATTTCTTCTCGTCGAAATTCAGGTTCCGCCATTGCGCGTGGATTTCCGGTGCGAGGCCGTTCACGCCGTCATAGAAGGCCGGAATGATGATGCGGCCCTGATCGTTGTGGATAGCGGCCAAGGCCTTCGTGAGCGCGTGGATCGGATTCAGCGCCGCGCCGCCGAACAGGCCGGAATGCAAATCGCGGTTCGGGCCGGTGACGACGACTTCCTCAAGCACAAGGCCGCGCAGCATCGTGGTGATCGCGGGTGTGTTCGCGTCCCACATATCGGTGTCGCAAACGAGAGCGACGTCGGCCTTGAGCTCCTTCTTGTTCTTGTCGAGGAAGGGCTTGAGCGAGGGACTGCCGGTCTCCTCCTCGCCTTCCAGCATAATCGTGACCGGAAGCGGCAGCTTCTCTTCGGCCGCGATGAAGGCGCGGCAGGCCTCGACGAAAGTCATGAGCTGGCCTTTGTCGTCGGCGACGCCGCGGGCGACGATTCGCTTCACGCCGCCCTCTTCCGTCATGCACGGCTCGAAAGGCGGCGACTTCCATTCTTCCAGCGGGTCCGGCGGCTGCACGTCATAGTGGCCATAAAAAAGAGCATGCGGCTTGCCGCCCGCATCGTTTTTCGATCCGTAATGGGCGATCACCATGGGCTGACCCTGGGTCGGCCGCACATCCGCCTTGAAGCCGAGCGCGGCTAGCTCGCGCGCGAGCCACGCTGCCGCTTCCTCGCAGCTTTTCTTGTAGGCCGGATCGGTGGAGACGCTGGGGATTTTCAGGAGCGCGTAGAGCCGCTCGAGGCTTTGATCGAGCCCGCGGTCGATCGCGGTAAGCACATTATCGAGCGGCATCGCGTAGCTCCTTTTCGGCAAAGACTGGAGCTTATCCTAATTTCCGGCGGTTCTCATTTTCTGTCATCACCGGGCCGCAGCGTCCCGCGAGCACAGCGAGTGGCCGACGCTGCGAGACACTCAAGTCGGCTGTTGCCGACTTGAGCATTAAATACGCAACTCGGGCAGGCCCGAGTTGCGGTGATCCATGACGATATTCCATATGCGTTGAAAGTCCTCATGGATTACCGGGTCTCGTCGCGCCAAGACCGCTCGCTACGCTCGCGCCGCGCCGCCGAACGAAGTGAGGTGCCGGCGCGGCAACGTTACAATATGTTCGCGCTGGCTGCTCGCTGCGCTCGCCAGCGCGAACGGGCGCGACGGCCCGGTAATGACGAGTCAATTTCCGGCGGAACCGGCGCCGAGATCGTGCGCCGCGCCTTGCCGATGCATACGGCGCGCCTTTTGCAGGATCGAGCCGATGCGGCGATACAAAAGCCGCGGCGCAACCGGCAGGGCAACCACCGCGCGATAGCCGCTCGCATGCGCGGCTTGCACCATCGCGCGCGAAGTGTCGGAAGCGAGCAGAATTCCGGGCGTACCCTCCGTGATGAACGGATTGGGTAAAATTTTTTTGCCCTGTTCCCGCGCGAGATCCTGGAAGCCGCGCGTATCGACAATGGCGAGATCGATCGGGCGCTCGCGCGCGAAGGCTTTTGCATCGGGAAGCGTGCCCGCGGCGAGCACCTGGATCAGGCCGAGTTCGCTCAGGCCCGCGCAAATATTCTCGCGATGACGAGCATCGGCATCGAGTACGACAATGCGTGCAGCCGGAAGGAATCTCATCGCAGGCCACTTTCTACAGGTTTTGTGAAAAAAAATCACGCTGCAATTCGCGCTGTGAAATTTGCGATGCGAGATATGGTTCACAATGCGTAAGGCGAAAACCGCAAACAAGGCGCGCGTACCGCTGTGCGGAGCGCCGATCAGAATTTCCTATCGCTTGAGGCTGCCGAGCAGTCCGCGCACCAGCGCTTTGCCGACTTGCGTGCCAATCTGGCTCGCGACCGAACGCGCGACCTGTTTGACCACGACTTCGCCCGTGGACATGCGGCGCGAATTACCGCCGCCGAAAATACCGCCGAGAACCCCGCCGATCATGCCACCGACACCGCCGCTTTGCTGTTGCTGCGCCTCGGGCGCGGCGGCGGCTGCCTTCTTTTGCAGTACCTCGTAGGCGGACACGCGATCGATCGGCGTGTCATATTTACCCTGCACGGGGCTTGCAGCGATTATGGCTTTCCGCTCGGCATCGGTCACCGGACCTATGCGGCCGGAAGGCGGGCGGATCAGCGTCTGCTGCACCATTTCGGGCACGCCGTTTCCCTCCAGGAAGGAAACCAGCGCCTCGCCCTTCCCGAGTTCGGTGATGACGCGCTCGGTGTTGAGCTTCGGGTTCGGCCGGAAGGCTTGGGCCGCAGCCTTCACGCCTTTTTGTTCGGCAGGCGTATAGGCGCGGAGCGCATGCTGGACGCGGTTGCCGAGCTGGGCGAGCACGGTTTCGGGGACGTCGATCGGGTTTTGCGTCACGAAATAGACGCCGACGCCTTTCGAGCGGATCAGCCGCACGACCTGCTCGACCTTCTGCAAGAGCACCTTCGGTGCCTCGTTGAAGAGAAGATGCGCCTCGTCGAAGAAGAAGACGAGCTTGGGCTTGTCGGGGTCGCCCACTTCGGGAAGCTGTTCGAAGAGCTCCGACAAGAGCCACAGCAGGAACGTGGCGTAAAGCCGCGGATTGTTCATCAGCTTGTCGGCGGCGAGGATATTGATATAGCCGCGGCCGTTCCGGTCCGTCCGCATCAGATCCTTGATGTCGAGCGCGGGCTCGCCGAAAAATTTCTGGCCCGCCTGGTTTTCCAGAACCAGAAGCTGGCGCTGGATCGCGCCGACGGTGGCGGAGGAAATGTTGCCGTATTTCGTCGTGAACTCGGAAGCGTTGTCGGCGACATAGACGAGCAGCGATTGCAGGTCCTTCAGGTCGAGCAGCAGAAGGCCCTGGTCGTCGGCGATGCGGAAGGCGATGTTGAGCACCCCTTCCTGCGTGTCGTTCAGATCCATGATGCGTGCGAGCAGAAGCGGGCCCATTTCGGAAACCGTCGCGCGGATCGGATGGCCCTGCTCGCCGAAGAGATCCCAGAAAACGACCGGGAACTGATCCGGCTCGTAATCGATGCCGACGTCGGCGGCCCGCTTCAGAATGAAATCTTTTTTCTCGCCGGGCTCGGAAATTCCGGAGAGATCGCCCTTGATGTCGGCGGCGAAGACCGAAACGCCGGCGCGCGCGAGGCCCTCGGCGAGCACCTGCAGCGTGACCGTCTTGCCGGTGCCGGTCGCGCCGGTGACGAGGCCATGGCGGTTCGCGAGCTTGAGCGTGAGATATTCGGGCTGGACGCTTTGACCGACGAAAACCTTGTCGGCGGTGTCGCCATTCTTCTGCGCCGTTGCGGCAGCGGGCTTTGCCGCTTCCTTGCTGACAGGTTTTTTCTTAGCCATGGCCTATCGGTTATAGGCCGTCCCTTGGTTTCCTGCCACTCCTTTCAACCGCCAAGTTTGGCGGTCTGACAAGGCCAAAAAAGTTTTTTATTTTTCGCTTGAGATTTCGAAAAACGCCCGCTCATAATCATTCCCCCCGGTCCTCGCGGCCGGTCTCTCTACCCGTTCGATGCGAGTTGCGTTTCGTTTCGCGTTCGTACCGCGTTCCGAATTGAGACCGTTTTCTGCGTGAGGCCGCCATGTCCTACCCCATCAGCAAAATTCCGGACATCGACGCCGCGACCGCGGCCAAGCTCAGGGCCCAGCGCATCCGCACCACCGCGAAGCTTCTGGAATCGGCGAAGGATCCACGCGGGCGGCAGCTGCTGGCCGAAAAGATCGGCGTCGACGAATGTACTGTGCTCGCTTGGGCGAACGCCGCCGACCGCATGCGGATCAAGGGCATCGGCGACGATTACGCGCGGCTCCTCGGCGAGGTCGGCGTCACGGTGCGCGAATTGAAATACCGGAATCCGAAAAATCTCGCGCAGGCGATGGCGAAGGCGAACAAGAACGGCGCGGTGCGCTTCCTGCCGAGCGAGAAGGCCGTCAAGAAATGGATCGAGCGGGCGAAAACACTGCCCCTGAAAATTTCCTATTGAACCGCCTTTTCTCACTTTCAGGCCGTTCTCAAAAACGCTTCAAAGCGTTGTAAATCCGGGCTATTCTGCCATTCCGGCGTCCCGTGACGGCACGCCTTTAGCGCGAACGGAATGCTCGACCCGTCCTACCATCGCAATCTCGACGCGCGCGGCGTCAGCCTTTCACTCGGCGGCCGCACGCTGATCATGGGTGTCGTGAACGTCACGCCCGACTCCTTCTATGCCGGCAGCCAATATCCCGCGACCCAGGCCGCGACGGAGGCGGCGCTCCGGCAGATCGCGGAAGGCGCGGACATCGTCGATTTCGGCGGCGAATCCACGCGGCCCGGCCACACGCCGGTGGGCGCCGAGGAAGAGCTTCGCCGCGTCATCCCGGTGATCGAGTCGATGGCGCGCGCGACGCGAGCACCCATCTCCATCGACACCTATAAGGCGCGGGTCGCGGAAGCGGCGCTCAAGGCCGGCGCGCATATCGTGAACGACGTTTGGGGGCTTTCGCGCGAGCCGGACATCGCGCGCGTCGCAGCCGCGCATGACGCGGCGGTTGTGATCATGCACAACCGGGAGACGATCGACGGCTCGCTCGACATCATCGAAGAATTCAGGCGCTTCTTCGGCATCGCGCTCGAGCGGGCTTTGAAAGCCGGCATCCGCGAGAACCGGATCGTGCTCGATCCGGGCATCGGCTTCGGCAAGAGCTTCGAACAGAACCTGGCGGCGATCGGACGGCTCAAGGAGCTCGCAGCCATGGGCTACCCGGTTCTTCTCGGCGTGTCGCGAAAATCCTTCATCGGGAAGCTGTACTCCTCCGAGCCCCCCGAGCGCCTTCCCGGCACCATCGCCGCGAATACGATCGGGGTGCTGGCGGGCGCGTCGATCGTGCGCGTGCACGACGTCGCGGCGCACGCGCAGGCGATGCGGATCGCCGACCGCATCAAGGAAGAGCAATGCGGGGCATGATCGATATCAAAGGTCTTGTCCTGTTCGCGAAGCACGGCGTGCGCGAGGAAGAGGCGTCGCTCGGACAGCGTTTCGTGCTCGACATCGCGCTCGAGGTCGACATCAACGAGGCGGTGAAAAGCGACCGGCTCAATGCGACCGTCGATTACGGCGAGGCCGTCGCCGTCGCCGAAGCGGCGTTTCGCGCGAAGCGCTTTTATCTGATCGAGGCCGCCGCCGCGCATGTCGCGGGCGTCTTGCTCGCGCATTTTTCCAAGGTGAAATTCGTTCGCATTACCGTACGGAAGCCCTCCGCGCCGGTTCCCGCTGCGATCGACTATGTGGCCGCAACGGTGGAGCGAAAACGGGATGGCTGAAGTCTATATTGCGATCGGCGGCAATGTCGGCGATCGCGCGAAGAACATGGCGGACGGCTTGAAGGCGCTCGGCGAAGGCCCGGTGAAAATCACCAAGCGCTCGAAAATCTACGAGGCGGATTCCTGGGGACCGATCCCGCAAGGCCGCTATTACGACGCGGTGGTGAAAGGCGAGACCTCGCTTTCGCCGCGCGAGCTCCTGGAGGAGCTGAACAAGATCGAGGCCGCCTTCGGCCGCGACCGGGAGAAAGAAATTCGCTACGGCCCGCGCACGCTCGATCTCGACATTCTCTTGTACGGCGATCTCGTGGTGGACGAGCCGGACCTCAAAATCCCGCATCCGCTGCTGCTCGAGCGCGCCTTTGTCGTCGTGCCGCTCCACGAGATCGAGCCGAATCTCGTCGTCCAAGGGCGCTCGGTACGGTCGGCGCTGGAGAAGCTCAAGGACGAAGCCGCGACGATGGTGGCGGTAGGTTAGTTTTTTTGACCTTCTCTGTTTTCGTCATTACCGGGCCGCCGCGCCCCGGCGAGCTGAAAGCGAGCCGCGGCGCGGGCGAGTCCCGGTAATCCATGATGAATTTCAGAGCGCGCTGACAGTCCTCATGGATCACCGGGTCTCGCAGCGTCAGCCGCTCGCGCTCACGCGCTCGCGGGACGCTGCGGCCCGGTGATGACAGGAGAAGAAGTACGAGGTGCGACGGCCCGGTAATGACAACCCTTTGAAGGGTTGGCGATTCTTATCTCGCCATGGCAGATTGCGAGCGATCACAACAGGTTTGCTAGCCAAGATGAGCGATCTCAAGCTCGCCGCCGAATTTCCGTCCGTCAGCCACGAGGATTGGCTGAAGCTCGTCGAAAAAATGCTGAAAGGCGCTTCGTTCGAGAAGAAGCTCGTGGGCGAAACTTATGACGGGCTGAAAATCCAGCCGCTCTACGAACGCGCGAAAGACGCCGTGCCGGTCGAAAACCGCGCGGCGGGCACGCCCTGGCAGGTGATGGCGCGTATCGACCTGCCCAGTCCGAAAATGGCGAACACCGAAGCGCTGCATGAGCTGGAAAACGGTGCCACTAGCCTCGCACTCATCTTCGCCGGCGCGCCGTCGGCAAACGGTTACGGGCTTGCGGATGTTTCAGTCGAAGGACTCGCGCAAGTGCTCGAAAACGTATGGCTCGATGCCGCCGCGATCCGCCTCGACGCGCGCGGGCGCGGGCTTGCGACGGCGACGAATTTTCTGGCGCTTGCCGAACAACGCGACATCGACCTCGGGAAGCTCAACGTCTCGCTCGGCATCGATCCGATGAGCGCGCTGGCGGCGCTTGGCAGCACGCCGCAACCGCCGGAAGAGACGATTTCGAAACGTGCGAATTTCGCTGCCGGCCTCGTGAAGCGCGGCTTTCGCGGACAAGTATTCATGGCCGACGGGCGGCCCGTGCACGATGCGGGCGGCTCGGAAGCGCAGGAGCTCGCCTATGTGCTTTCCTGCGCGGTGACGTATTTGCGCGCGATCGAGGCCGCCGGACTTCCGTTCGATGCGGCGAGGAAGCAGATCGCATTTATGCTCGCGGCCGACGCCGACCAGTTTCTCACCACCGCGAAATTCCGTGCCCTCCGGAAACTATGGGCGCGGATCGAGGAAATGGCGAAAATCTCGCCCGCTCCGATCAAGCTGCATGCGGAGACCGCGTGGCGGATGATGACGCGCTACGAGCCCTCGGTGAACTGGCTGCGCGAGACGGTCGCCGTGTTCGCGGCCGGCACCGGCGGCGCGGATACGATCACGGCGCTTCCGCATACGGCGGCGCTCGGCCTTCCCGACCGTTTCGCGCGGCGGATGGCGCGCAACCTGCAACTCATTTTGTTGGAAGAGTCGAACCTCTACCGCGTGAGCGATCCGAATGCAGGTTCGGGCGCGATCGAAACCTTGACGGACGAGCTCTGTGCTTTGGCGTGGAAGCTCTTTCAGGAAATCGAAGCAATGGGCGGCATAGCGAAGGCGCTGCTCTCCGGCTTCATTCAAAACAAAATCGAGGAGGTGCGGAAAACACGCGAGAAGAATATCGCGAGCCGCAAGGACCCTCTCACCGGCACCAGCGAATTCGCGGATATCGGCGGCGCTTCGCCCGCCGTGCTCGACGTGGCGAAACCTTCCTATCCGCCGCAAAAACCGGCGGTACATGCAAAGATATTGCCGCGCATCAGACTCGCGGAGCCGTTCGAAAAGCTGCGGGATGCCGCTGAGCGCGCCGGAAAACGGCCAAGCGTTTTCCTCGCGAATCTCGGCACGCCCGCCGATTTCACCGTGCGTGCGACCTTCGCCAAGAATTTCTTCGAAGCGGGCGGGATCGCAGCGCCGTGGAATGACGGCTTCAAATCGGCCGACGCGCTTGCCGCTCCTTTCAAAAGCTCTGGCGCTTCCATCGCCTGTCTCTGCTCCTCGGACGAGATGTACGGCCGCGAAGGAGAAGCTGCCGCGCGCGTGTTGAAACAAGCAGGAGCAAAGGCCATTTACCTCGCAGGACGGCCGGGCGCACATGAGGCGGCGTTCAAAAAAGCGGGCATGGATGGCTTCATTTCCGCAGGTTCGGACGTTCTCGCCGCGTTGCAACAAATTCATGCTACACTCGGTCTTAAGTGATCGGAGCGACGGTTTCGCAATGAGCAAGCTGCCGGATTTCGCAAAGCTCGATTGGCAAGCGCCGAAGGCAACGCCTCCGCGCGCCACGGGCGAGCCTTGGGAGACGCCGGAAGGCATTCCGGTGAAGCCGGTCTATTCCGAAGCTGACCTCAAAGGCATCGATTTCCTGAACACCTATCCCGGCTGCCCGCCCTATCTGCGCGGGCCGTACCCGACGATGTACGTCACGCAGCCATGGACGATCCGGCAATATGCCGGCTTCTCTACGGCGGAGGATTCCAATGCCTTCTATCGCCGCAATCTCGCTGCGGGGCAGAAAGGCCTCTCGGTCGCCTTCGATCTTGCCACCCACCGCGGCTACGACTCCGACCATCCGCGCGTCGTAGGCGACGTCGGCATGGCGGGCGTCGCGATCGACTCGATCTACGACATGCGCACGCTGTTCGCAGGCATCCCGCTCGACCGGATGTCGGTGTCGATGACCATGAACGGCGCGGTGCTGCCGATCCTCGCGCTTTTCATCGTCGCGGGCGAGGAGCAAGGCGTGCCGCACGAAAAACTTTCCGGCACCATCCAGAACGACATTCTGAAAGAATTCATGGTGCGGAACACCTACATCTATCCGCCGCGCCCCTCGATGCGGATCGTCTCCGACATCTTCGGCTACACCTCGCAGCACATGCCGAAGTTCAACTCGATCTCAATCTCCGGCTATCACATGCAGGAAGCGGGCGCGACGCAGGATCTGGAACTTGCCTATACGCTCGCCGACGGCGTCGAATATGTACGCGCCGGTATCGCGGCCGGACTCGACATCGACAAGTTTGCCCCCCGCCTCTCCTTCTTCTGGGCGATCGGCATGAACTTCTTCATGGAAGTCGCCAAGATGCGCGCCGCGCGGCTCCTGTGGGCGAAGCTGATGAAGCCGTTCAATCCGAAGGACGCGCGCTCGCTCTCGCTCCGCACGCATTGCCAGACTTCCGGCTGGTCGCTCACCGCGCAGGACGTCTACAATAACGTGATCCGCACCGCGATCGAGGCGATGGCGGCGACGCAAGGCCATACGCAATCGCTGCACACGAACGCGCTCGACGAAGCGCTGGCGCTGCCGACCGATTTCTCCGCGCGGATCGCGCGGAACACGCAGCTCTTCCTGCAGCAAGAGTCCGGCACGACGCGGATCGCGGACCCGTGGGGCGGCTCGTTCTTCGTCGAAAAGCTCACTTACGAGCTCGCGAAGAAAGCGTGGGAGCACATTAGGGAAGTCGAGTCGCTCGGCGGCATGGCGAAGGCGATCGAAGCCGGCATTCCGAAATTGCGCATCGAGGAAGCCGCCGCGAAGACGCAGGCGCGGATCGACTCCGGCCACCAGACCGTGGTCGGCGTCAACCGTTACAAGCCGGAGACCGAGAGCGAGATCGAAATCCTCAAAGTCGACAATTCGGCCGTGCGCAAACTGCAAATCGACAAGCTGCGCGCGCTAAAGGCCGAGCGCGACCCAAAAAAGCTGGAGACGGCGCTCGAAGCGCTCTCGAAAGCCGCCGCGAGCGGCGAAGGCAATCTTCTGGCGCTTGCGGTCGAAGCCGCCCGCGCCAAGGCGACGGTGGGCGAAATCTCCGGCGCGCTGGAGAAGGTCTGGGGCCGCCACCGCGCCGAAACCCGTGCTATATCCGGCGTCTATAAACGTGAGGTCGGCGCGATGGCTGATTCCGTGCAGCGCGTGCAG
>Ga0070741_10002209_pt1 | contig 53784 bp, 36 predicted proteins | sample Coa_R1_4_FD_66440 | JGI IMG/M metagenome (GOLD analysis project Ga0070741, IMG submission 66440) | Surface soil microbial communities from Centralia Pennsylvania, which are recovering from an underground coalmine fire - Coalmine... | ecosystem: Environmental > Terrestrial > Soil > Unclassified ... | reverse complement strand
GACCGCGTATCCGGTCCAGAAGTACCTCGGACTGATCTGGGCGTACATGGGGCCGGCGCCCGCGCCAATCATCCCGCCATACGACGTCTTCGTGCGGAAGGACGGCGTGCACCGGATTCAGTTCCAGCCGCGGCTCGACTGCAACTGGGTCCAGGCGATGGAGAACTCCGTCGACCCGGCGCACAACCAGATCCTTCACCAGCGGATAACCCTCCCCGGCATTTTCGAGGATGGCAGCTTGGGCCCGGTCGACGACGAGCCCCTCGTGCCGACCAGCACCACGCGCGGCTTTGTGGACTGGATCGACCACTACGATTGGCACGAGGTTTCCTACGGCGGGATCATGAAAAAGCGGGTGTTCGTCAATGGCATGGTCGATGCGCACCCGGTCATCTTCCCGAACATCCTCCAGCACCTAACTGGCATGCAGATCCGCGTCCCGATCGATGACACCCACACGTCGATTGTCTTTATCAATCTCCAGCCCACAATGGACGGCAGCATCGTCGAGAACGAGCCGGAGCCGAAGGTTCGGTACGTTGCGCCATACAAGACGCCATCCGATGCGATCCATCCCTACACCCGCTTCGACGTCAGCCAGGGGCAGCAACAGGACCACATGGCGTGGGAGACGCAGGGACCGGTCGCCGACCGCACGCAGGAGCGGCTTGCAACCACCGACCGCGGCGTGGTGATGTACCGCGAGATGCTGCTGCGGGAGATCCGGCGTGTGCAGCAGGGGCACGACCCGCTCGGTGTGATCCGCGACCCGAACCATCCGATGATCGTGACCAGCCTCGATTGGCGCGTCCGCGTGCTCCGCTCCGGTATCGAGTCCGCCGATCCCGCCCGCCGTGCGCGTTACCGCGAGTGACGGCCGGGCTCGAAAGCTCGCCTTCAGCTCGCGAGGTCCCAATCCTGCGCGTTCCATCCCTGCAGGGAGTCTCCTCGCTTCGATCCCACGTTGACGAGTCGATTGCCGATCAGGACCGGCTCAGCATCGTGGAAGAGGGGCATGACCACGAGCTGATCGGTCATGTGATGGATGATCTGGGCCAGTAGGCTCACGCGCTCCGACTTCGGGATGGTCACGACGTACCGTTCGAGGAGCGCGTCGAGCTCGGGACTGCTGTAGCGCGCGGAATTGTTCCCCCGATAGCCATTTTCCGGCAGCGGGATCTGGGAGCTGTGGTAGCGCGTCACTTCGGGCGGGTTGAAGCGGAAGTCGAAGCTGAGGGACGTGGCCCGGTACTCGCGATCCGCGGCCCGCTGACGGGGGATGACAATCGGGTCCATGCCCACCCCCACCGCCTTCCACGAATCGGCCAGGACGAACAGCAGCTTCTCGCGGAGCTCATGCGCCGTCGTTCGCAGTTCTACGGAAAGCTTTCGACCGGTCGGGTCCACGAAGAAGTCCTCCGGGCCACGCGTATAGCCCGTGCTCTGAATGAGGTCGATCGCTGTGCGCTGGTCGTATGGGTACTGGACGACGCTGGGTTGGATCTGCGAGTAGTCCGGGGCCTTCGGACTGATGAAGCTGTCCGCGACCGGCACGAGGCCACCAAGGAAGACGTCGACTATCTGCTGACGGTCGAGCGCGTGCAGGAGCGCCCGCCGGAACCGCACATCGGCCACCACCGGCGGATCCGGGTTGATGAATTGCGGCCAGAGCCCCGTCATCGTCTCCAGCGGCACCTCGACGTGTCCTTCGTGCCATTGCTCGCGCGCCATGATCGCCTGCTCCACGCTGAGCCCCTCGCCCAACGTCAGATCAACAGCGCCCGACAGGACGTTGGCGACGATGACATTCGTATCCCAGAGGAACTTGACTTCGATTTCGTCGATGTGCGGTCGGCCGAGCACGAAGCGATCGTTCGCGTGGAGCACCATATGGCTGCCCACGACCCAAGAGCTCATGGTGAATGGGCCGGTCCCCACGAACTCCTGGCTCCAGTACGGAAGCTGAAGGAAGTTCGCGGGGTCATCCTTGTACGACTCCTCGAGAATGTGGCTGGGCATCGGGAGGATGCGAGAGCGGTCGGTCCGACTGAAGAGCGTGTCTGCCTCGATGAACGGCTTCTTCCAGACCACCGTGACGGTCTGCGCGTCCGGCGCCTCGACAGATTCGACGTAGCCGTAGCCGGTGTCTTGCGCGATGGTGAGCGACTTGTCCATCGCGACCTTGGTGGTGAAGACGAGGTCTGCCGAGGTTACCGGCGCGCCATCGTGCCAGACAGCCTCGGGGCGAAGCTTCCAGGTCGTGCGCATACTGCCATCCGGCACTAGCTGCCAGGCGCCGTTTTCCAGGGTGGGCACCGTGGAGGCGATGAGGGGGCGCAGCGCGCCGTCATGATCCACGAGACCGAGCCCCGAGTTCACCAGCAATTCGACGTCGCGCACGCCGGCGACGCGTCCGCCGCCCGCTGCGTTGATGGAGTCAGCGATGGTGAACGGATCGCCTCGAATTGCGGCCACGATCCGCTTGCTCTGACCCACCGTCGCTGAGGCGTTTGACGGGATTCCACTTGACGTGGGTAGCGGCGATCCACAGCCCATGATCGCCCCGAGAAGGAACACGACGGCAATGCCGACGCGCCGCATCCCTGCACCTCCGCTGTGGACGAGGCTGCTGCGCCACGGGACGGACACCGCGCCTCTATTCCTTGGTCGTTCAAGCGAGGGTAGGTTCCCGCGCGAATCCCGTCAAGCGGTTGGCACAAACGGTCAAACCTTTGACGAGGCTCACCGCCGTGTATAGAGTGTGCGGGACAGACGCGCGCCGCTGAACAATCCTGCGACTGACGCGCAACGAATTCCACCGGCTGACGGCGCAAAGGTTGCTCGCGATGGAATCGAGAATGACGGATGTTCCACGAGGACACCGGTCAGCGCCACGCACCCGACGGAGCTACGCGCACAGGAGGACCCTTCTGCCAAAGCCGTGCTTCCCGATGCTCCTCGTCTTCAGCGCGGCCATCGTGGCATGCAGCTCGGCGGCGTCAGCGCCGAGCGGGCCGTCGGCGTCGAATGCGCGTCAGGCTGCTGCACCAGCTGTCAGTCGCACGCTCGTCATCGTGTCGCGAGGTGAGCCGCCGAGCATCGCCGCCCGGTCGCTCCAGCCGTATTCCGGATCGATTGCCGCGCCAATTCGGCTGTTTAACGCCATGCTCGACTACCTGGACGAAAACGAAGTCCCGCAGCCATATCTTGAGGAGGCCCTGCCCCAGCTCAACACGGACACCTGGCACGTTTTTCCTGACGGCGAAATGGAGACTGTGCATCACCTCCGGCCAAACTTGACCTGGCATGACGGTACACCACTAACAGCCGACGATTTCGTCTACGCCTGGAAGCTCTACACGATGCCCGAGCTTGGCTCGTCCTCCGGGTTGCCACTGAACTACATGCGCGAGGTGGCAGCTCCGGATCCGCAGACGGTGCTCATTCGCTGGAAACGTCCGTATGCGGATGCCAATGCGCTGGACCTCACCTTTCAAGCGCTGCCTCGGCACGCCGTCGAGGCAGCTTTTGACGGTGCAGGCGCCCAGGCCATCATCAATAATCCGTTTTGGACCACCGAGTACGTTGGCGCGGGACCCTACCGGATCGAACACTGGGAACCGGGCACCGCCATCGATGGGGTTGCTTTCGCCGGACATGCCCTGGGAAAACCAAAGATCGATCGCATTCGCGTCATCTTCATCTCCGACTCCAACGCTGCAATTGCCAGCATGATCAGCGGGGAGGCCCAGTTCGTGAGCGATTACGTCCTCTTCTATGAGGATGCCCATACGCTCGAGCAGGATTGGGCTGCACGCGGCTCCGATGGAAAGGTGCTCTACTCACCCGTTCTCCTTCGTCCGACCGAGATCCAGTTGCGACCGGAATACGTCGACCCGCCGGCGCTGTTGGATGTGCGGGTCCGCCGTGCCATTGCCCACGGCATGGATGCGCCGTCGGCTGTCGAGGTGACCACCGGCGGCAAGGGCCTTCTCACCTGGAGCCTCACTTCGCCGGCGGCCAGCTACTACCCAGTGATCGAGCGCACGCTTGTCAAGCACCAGTACGACCCGCTGCTCGCGGCGAGGGACCTCGAGGACTACGGCATGGTGCGACGGGCAAACGGCCTGTATACGCAGGCGGATGGTGAGCCGTTCAGGATAGAAGTCGCGACAGACGGCGGAACCTCAAACGAGCGGCAGAATGCCCTGTTCGTCGATAGCCTTCGCAAGGTCGGGATTGACGCCTACGGCAAGGTAATTCCTGTGGCTCAGCTCCGCGATCAGCAGGCCCGCGCAACGATGCCAGCGCTCAATACCGGCGGCATTGGCGGCCACCCATTTGGCGCGCTCATTTCCTCGGCCATGCCCCGCCCGGAGAACCGCTGGTCGGGCGCCAATCGGGGAGGCTGGACCAGTCCTGAAGTCGACCGACTATGGGACGCCTACTTGGGCACACCCGAGCCCGACGACCGTGTTAAAGACCTCGCGCGGATGGAGCAGATCCTGTCCGAGGACGTGGGGCTCATACCGGGGCTATTCGACATCGTCGCCAACGCGCATGCTGGCAACCTCAAGGGGCCGGTCATGCGCAAAACGCCGGACGCGGGCTCCGGGATCCTGCACGTCGAAACCTGGGAGTGGACGTCCTGAGACACGGATCCCTTCTGGGATCTCGACCCATGACGTCCTAGCCTCGACGCGTCCGCTCCCGGCGGCCAGCATGGCGGCTCTCAACCGCCCATCCCGCCGCGGGCTCCCATCGGCCAACCAGCGCAGGGCCGGATGCTGACTGGTTCAGTCTGATGACTCGGGCGTATCCCAAGCGGAGCACACTCTTGCCGCAGCGATACCCTCAGCGGGCAGAGCTCCGGCCGCCCGCATTGGTCCCGCCGGAGCAAGCGTCGATGACTTCGCGATGGGATCGACATCGCCGCACCCCGCATCGGCGCAATCGGCGCAGGTTGACCAGAATTCAGCTCGGTGGTATACGGGGATGAGCGAGAACGGAGGGAGCGCGAGCGGCATGATCACCAAGGAAACCAACGAACGGCTGACTCAGACCGGACCAGGAACCCCCATGGGCAACCTCTTGCGGCGGTATTGGCACGTGGTGGGCGCACTTCCTGACCTCGAAGCCGATCCCGTGCGCCCGGTTCGCCTTCTTGGCGAGGACCTCATTCTCTTCCGGGATGAAGCCGGTCGGCTGGGCCTGATCGCCGAACGGTGCGCCCACCGAGGCATCTCGCTCGCCCACGGGATTCCGCAGTCCAATGGGCTCCGCTGTGCGTACCACGGGTGGACCTACGATCCCGACGGCCACGTCGTTGACATGCCGTTCGAGCCCGCCTGCCTTCCATTGAGAATCGCCGCCTATCCCGTCGCGGAGCTGGGCGGGCTCGTCTGGGCGTATCTTGGGCCCGAGCCGCGCCCGCTCCTCCCGCGCTACGAAGGGTTCGTTCGCGAGGACCTGGACAAGAACGTCACCATCAAGCTGCTGCCGTGCAACTGGGTCCAGTGCATGGACAACTCGATGGATCCGGTCCACTTCGAGCACCTGCATGGCCATTATGGCAACTACATGAACAGGCGGCTGGGCAAGGAGCCGGCCATGCGCACGCCGCGCCACCTCAAGATCGCATTCGAGGAGTTCGAGTACGGCGTCTACAAGCGGCGCCTCGTCGAAGGGGAAACGGAGGACTGCGACGACTGGACCGTGGGCCACCCGATCCTTTTTCCCAACATCCTCGCACAGCTCCAGGATGCGTACCACAGCTATCAGATCCGCGTGCCCGTCGACGACACGCACACCTTGCACGTGCTGTACCGGGGAACACTGCGCAAGCCGGGAGCCGCCCCGCAGAACGGCCTGATCGTGAAGCACGAGCGGGTCGAGTACGACGACCTCGGGCGCGTCTTCGCGCCCACCGTGATTCAGCAGGACGAGGCCGCCTGGATCGGACAAGGCCCAATCTCGGACCGCACGGTCGAGCATCTCGTCACCTCGGACAAGGGCGTTGCCCTATACCACAACCTGCTTCTCGAGAACATCGAGAAGGTCGAGCGCGGTGAGGACCCGATGGCGGTCGTTCGCGATCCGGCGAAGAACGAGCCGATGATCGAAATCCGCCACGAGCGCGTGGCCCGCGCGGCCTATCGGCCCTGGCTGCGCGAGGGCTTCGTCACCGCGGCCTCGTAGCGGCGCAACAGCGGTCGGCCCTCGCCACCGGCCCGTCAAGCGGCGATTTCGACGCGGTCTACTCGCGGAACTCGAGGAAGTTTCCGGAGGGATCGCGAACGTAGAGCGCCTCGTCGACGCGCTCGAACGGGCCCCCGGTCGTCGGCGACGGCCACATGCATCGCAGTCGTATGCTGCGCAAGCGCTCGGCCAGCTCGTCGAGACGGCCGCGCGGCACGCGAAAGGCGATGCGCGGCGTGCCCCGAAATACGCGTGGCGGGGGCTCCTGACGATGCTCCGGAGCCAGGTAGACGGCAAACGCCACGCCGGGGCCCAGGCGGAAATAGAGCTGAGCATTCGGCCGCGGCACCCGCGGGCGCGTATCGGTGTAGAGCGTCTCCCACCGACGCGCCCCGGGCGCGCAGGCATCTTCGCCGCGGCCCCAGGCCCAGGCTCGGGCGAAGTCATCCATGGTCCACCCAACACGCTGTTCCACTCGCGCGTCGAGGACCTGGGTGTAGAAGACCTCGGACCACTCGACGTCGTAGGTCTCGACGGCTGCGTGGTCGATTCCGGTCTCCGACGCTTCGACGAGCTGGAGACGATTGCCGTCCGGGTCGGCGCAGTAGTAGTTCTCTGCACACTCGGCGTCGCGGTCCTCATGGTATCGATCCACCGCGACGCCCATAGCTTCTAAGGCAGCGATCGTCGCCGTGAAGCGGCTGTGGGGGATGCGCAAGGCGCGGTGGATCGCGGTTTCCGGGAACGTCCGTGGCTCCGACTTGCGGGTCAGCGTCAGCGACTGCCCCGAGTCGAGCTGGAGACGCAGCCCCTCGGACTCGGCGGAAGGTTGGCCGACGCCCAATAGCCGGCGGTAGAAGCCGACCGCCCGGTCGAGGTCGGCCACTTCGATCACTGCGCCTGCGTAGCCGGCGACGAGTCCAAGCGGCTCTCCCCGGCGCGGCGGCGTGCGAATATCGACCCAGGTGGTCGCCGCCACGTTATCCTGCCGCGAGGACGATTCCGTCACGAACGGCGTCGCGGCGCCAACAGACCTCGAGAAAATTCCCGCCCGGGTCCTTGAAGTACACGGACTGCGCCACGGGGCTCGTCTCCGGATGGGTCACGGGGCCCTCGAAGGGAACCTCGAGCGCCGTGAGGCGCTCGACCAGGGTCCCAAAGGCCTCCTGGCTCACGCGAAACCCGTGCCGGAAGCCGTTCGTGCCGCGCACCAGGTCCTCCGGCGGCATGGGCATCTCCCCCCGCGGGAGACACACGGCAAACAGCCAATCATTGAGGGCGATGGACGTGTGGACCGACCGCCCGCGCTTCGCATCGTCAGTGTTGAAGTTCACCCGATTCGTGATGAGCCCGCCGAAGACGTTGGCGTAGAAGTCCTCGGCCTCCTTCAAATCCACCACGTTAATACCGCTGTGACTAATACACTCGACTTCAGCCATCCTCTCTCCTCGCCGGGAAATGCTGTCCCGCTGCCGCGAGCGGGGCCACCGCGTAGGGCGGCGCCTCGTCTTCGTCGCGCTCGACGACCACATCGGTATCGACGCGCACGATGCCGTCGTCGCCGACCGTCACCGGATTCATCCGAAGGGGCGGAACATCGCGCATGTGGCCCGTGTGGTCGCCGCAGTAGTTGTACGTCGCGCCATGGAAATTGCAGAAAAAGCGCCAGTGCTCCGGCTGGTGGGCAAGGATGCCGTTGCGATGGCGACACCACCGCGAGAGCGCCAGGAATCCTTCCTCCGCGTGCACCAGGAAGAAATTGCCGGCGCCAAACGACGTGACGGAACCCACCGGGAATTGCTCGACCGGTCCGCACTCGACGACGCCGACCCCCGGCTTGATCAGCTCCTGCGCCTCCGGTCCCTCCGACTGGATTTGCCAGTGGTGCCCGTCTGGATCCCATGCGTCCATGGAGTATTCACCCTTGGACCGAAACGCCGCGCGCTCATCGCTCGTGTCGTACCCGGCCGCCGCGTATCGTTCCTGCGCCTCATGGTATTGATCCATCGTGAGCCAGAACGCGTGGTGGATGGCACCCGAGTTTGGGCGCTGGGGGACTGGCGTATCGACCTCGAGCAAGACGAGGAGCTGCCCCGTGTTCATTCGAAGAACCGAGTGCGGAGCGGTCTCGGAGAGGACGTTCCGGCCAATTACTTCCAGGCCCGCCACGTCTCGATACCACGCCTCGGAGCGATCGAGATCGCTGACCTCGAGGACCAGATGGCTGAATCCGAAGCCCTCCAGGTCCGCCGTCCCCACCTGGGACGCGTGGCCCGGTAGGAACGCCTTCGGTTCGCCGTCCATTGTCCACCCCACGTCGGAACGCTGGGCCGTGGGATTGCCGCGCATCCCACTACGCGAATTCTACGCACCCCTCTGGCCGTGTTCAACCGCGCCAGGGAGTCAGTCCGTAAAGACGGTCACGGAGTTCGCATTCTGGTTCGTCACGTACACGCGGTGGCGGATGTCGTCGACGGCGACCTGGGCGGGGCCGGCGCCGACGGAGACGGTGCGCACAACGCCATTGGTCGCCCCGTCGATGACGGACACGGTGCCGGACCCCGAGTTCGCGACGTAGACGCGGTTTGTGCTGGGCGCCACCGCGACACCGTCGGGATGATTGCCAACGTGAACCGTGGTCACGACCGAGCTCGTCAGGGTATTCACGACCGAGACTGTCCCGTCAGTGAAGTTCGACGCATAGACGCGATGAGTCTGCGGGTTCACGGCGACGCCCGCGGGGTTGTTTCCGAGCGGGATGGTCTGGAGCACCGTCAGGCCGGCGCCATTCACGACCGCGAGGGTGCAGTCCGTGTAGTTGACGACGTAGGCGTTGCCGGTGATCGGGTCGACCGCAACCGCGACGGGGTTGTTTCCCACAAATACCGAGTTCACCGGGGTATTCGTCGCCCCGTCGACGAGCTGAAGGTGACCCGAAAGGTTGCGGACCACATAGACGAGATTCCGCGTCGGATCGACGTCGACCGCGAAGGGGGCATTTGCCTCGGGCACGACCGTCGCGACCGCGTTGGTGTTGCCGTCGATCACCGGTACCGTGTTCGCTCCGGGATTGGTCACGAACACGTGGTGCGTGGTCGCATTCGCCGCCACAGCCATCGGGCCGCTACCAACGGGAACGTTCGCGATGATCGTGTTGGCCGAGCCATCGATCACAGACACCGTGCCGCCGAGACTGTTGGCGACGTACGCGTGATTGAGGAGCGCGTCGACCGCCACGCCGTAGGGCGAGCTTCCCACGCCGATAGTCTGCGATGTCGAGCCCGTGGTCGGCGTGGGGCTGGGGGTCGGAGTCGAAGAGGGCGAAGCGGTCGTCGGCGTCGAGGTGCGCGTCGGCGTGGCGGTCGGCGGCACGACGCGCGCCGTCTGGGTCGGCGAAACAGCAGGCGTCGATCCGGTCGTGGCCGTGGGCGAGGCCGACGTGATTTCGGTGGGGGCCGAGGTCTGCTCCGGCGTCAGGGTTGGAAACGGGTTCACTGGAGGTGGTGGAGGAGCGGTCTGGCCGCCATACCCGCCCACGTAGATGTTCCGTATGGCGGTTGGCTCCTCGCAGGTAAACAGCTCAAGGACGAAACGGCAGTGCGCCGGCATGTCGAGCGTCGCCGTGGGCGTCTGGGTGGGCGGGGGCGTCAGCGTTGGCTCCCGCGTGCTCGTCGAGCTCGGCGTCGGCGTCACGGTGACCCAGATCGTTTGGCCGTGGTCGTCGATGCAGACGCACGGGCATACACGGGCGCCCGGCTCGACGATCGGCGTCTGGGTGAAGAACGGGTTTCCCGCGAAGAGGTCGCCGTGCGTTGCTCCGTAGAGATCGTCGCCATTCTTCAACCGCTCGATGAAATGGTCCGTGAACTTGGAGCCTTTCGAGACCTGATCGGCGGTCGAGGCGGCGACAATCGTTGTGGCCACGGGTCGCAGGTGCGAGATGGCCGCGCCAGCGTGGCACGCCTGCAGGACGACGGTAAGCTGGCAGCAGTGGATATTGCGTGCGATCATGTCGGCCAGGTCGGCACCGGTGATGTCCATCGCGCCCATGTTCGTGTCGTAGTGGTGGACCTTCACCCACTGACCGTTGATCTTCTCCTTGGCCGTGTAGTCCGAAAGCCCGGCGTGCGCGATGACGTAGAGGAAGAGCGTATCGCATGGCTGGAGCTGGCGCCCAACGCCAGCCATGAAGTTCTCGACCTCCTTGCGCTGGCGCTCCTGATCGCCGTTGACGTACCACGTGCTCGGGACATACCGCGGGTCCCCTGGCTGGAATGGCGAGTAGGGCAGCTCCTCATTCGGGCGCTGGGGCCGCAGCCGAAATGTCGGCATGCCGCCCTCGAACGTGGACAGGAACTGCCCGACGCTGTCCGCCTCCGTGCGGAACTCGAAGTCGCGGTCGAGAACGAGGATGGCCGCGTAGTGCCGCGCAATAGGACACGTGGATCCGGTCAGCGTGTCCACCTTTGGGACAGAGGCCGCGTAGACCATGTGCGGAGCGATGTCGCCAGGGGTAGCTGACGCCGCAGAAGCGGTGAGCTTCGGTCTTGCTTCTTCGCTGCCCGCCGCCACCTCAGGCTTCGCGGGTGACAGGGCATCCCCCGCGATGATCCGCTCGGGTGCCGAGTCGCGAGCGTCGCTCGTGTCCCAGACCTGCTGGTCGTTAATGGTCGGCCACCAATCAGCGGGAACGACGGCGTACGCGCCGGTCGACCGATCGGCAAAGACGAAGCGGGTGTCGTGCCCGAAGCGCGGATTGCTCGGCTGATCGTCAATCCATGCGAACCATGCGTCCTGGATGGCGGCGGAGCGAGGAATCTGACCGAGGGGCCAGACGCGCCGGTCCCGCGCGGCCACCCGGTCCCCTGGTGAGACGCGCTCCGGCCAAACGTACACGGCGGCCTCGCCCTGCGGATCCAGGAGCTGCTCGCGGACGAGGCGCGCCACATCGTCGCGGGAAAGTCCTTCAGCCCCTACGCCGGTCGCCTGGCCCGATTCCACGACGCAGACGCGATTCGTCCAGTCCAGCATCTCACGCGCAACGGCCGAAAAATCCTCGCCCCGCAGCACGTCTGGGAGGGTAAGGACCGAATCCGGCGAGATGGTGACGTTCGGGATAAGCTTGGCCATCGCTTCCAGATTCGCGCGCGCCACCTCTACCTGCGCGCCGACCCCTGCGTAATAGGTTGCGACCATTCGCGACGCGGCGGCGTCGCCACAGTCACGCGCGGTCGCCCCTTCCGCGCCGAGATTGGCGCTCGCTTCGACGAGCCCGATCTCCGCCTGGTTGATCGCCCTGCGGGCATTGGCGAGCAGATCGAACGCGTCCCGGTCGCGCGACGAGAAGAAGCGGCCGCGATTCTCCGCGACGAGCGCATCGATCGCGAGACCCTTTCGCTGGAGCGCGCCCATGGAGATGTCGCCCGTGAAACGGCCCTCGATGGCGTCCAGGTCCTGTTGGCCGTCGGCGAACGTGTAGGCGCGAGCCTGCGAAAGGACCGGGCTCGCCTGCGAGAGCACCCCCAGCGCGCCACTCAACAGGACGGCGATCGCGACGAACGCCGCAATAGACGGTGGCTGAGCGAAGCGACCTCGGACTCGCATCGTCTCCTCCTCGGTTCGAGACCCACGGATTCGTCACGTGGCCCAACCGGGGCCGAGTCGGATCGTTTCACGCGACCGATAAGTCAGATACCGAACTGGACGGCCCAGTGCGAAGGCACAATTGTTACGACACGTCATCAAAAATTCAAGCAGCTCCAGATCCTGAGCAGGCTGATAGCCCTGGACGGGCGGGCAGGCCAGGCCTACGATAGAGACTCGGCCGATGGGGAGCTGTGCGGTCTAATGGTTGCGCGCTTGGTCATTGGCCAGGGGAGGCTGGAAATGCGTCAGTCGGCACAGAACGCGTGGATTTCCCTCGGACTGGCTTTACTGCTGGCCGGTTGCGCGGCAGGCGCGCCGCGAGGCCAGACCGCCGCCACGGACCTGCCGCAGGCGAGCGCAAGGAAGCAGATCGTCGCCGGCATCTTGTCCCAGCCGGCCGGCTTTTTCCACGAGATGACCAATCCCACCGGGACGCCCAGCAGCGTGCCAGGGTTACAGGAAACCTATCAGCTCGTGAACGCCACGCTGTCATATACCGATCTTGCCTCAAATCGCCACGCCTGGCTCGCCGAGGACGTGCCCTCGACGGATAACGGGCTCTGGACCGTCCACCCGGACGGACGCATGGACACGACCTGGCGAATTCGGAAGGGTGTCCGCTGGCACGACGGTGAGCCGATGACCTCCGACGACCTCCGCTTCACCATGGACGTCTACCGGGACAAGGATTCCGGCGTCCTCACCATCCCCGAGCTGGCCCTGGTCGAGAGTGTCGACACGCCGGATGCCCAGACGATCGTGGTCCACTGGCGGCGGCCTCTGATTAGCGCCGATTCGATGTTCGGCGGAGGGATTGCCATGTGGCCACTGCCGCAGCACGTCCTCGATCAGCCGTTTCGGGACAACAAAGACGGCTTCCTCGGGCTGTCCTACTGGCGGGGCGATTTCGTTGGGACTGGGCCCTTTAAGGTGGAGGAGTGGGTTACGGACAGCCACATCGTCCTGGTGGCCAACGACGACTATGTGCTGGGCCGCCCGCGCATCGACCAGGTCGTGGTCCGCTTCTTCAGCGAGCGCTCGGCCTTCGTCGCCGCCATTTTGGCCAGCGCGATCCAACTCCCTCTTGGGCGCGGTCTGTACCCCGAGGACGTCATGCAGGTCCGCGAGGCCGGGCACGACATCAAGACGCAGCTCTCCGGTCCTCTCGGGAACCTCGCCCCCGTCTACCCGCAGTTCATGAATCCAGATCCGCCGATCGTCGCGAACGTCAACTTCCGGCGGGCGCTGCTCATGGCGATCGACCGCCAGGAAATGACGGAAACGCTGAACTACGGACTCAGCCCCGTTGCGCAGTCCTGGGTGCAGCCGGACATTCCCGAAGGGCGAGCGGTCGAGGACAGCATCGTCCGCTACGACTACAACCTGCGCGCCGCGAGCCAGATGATCCAGGACCTCGGATACACGAAGGACCCTGACGGAATGTTCCGCGACTCGAGTGGGGCGCTGCTGTCGGTCTCACTGAAAACCCATACCCAGAATTCGGCTCACCAGCCCGGCACGCTCGCCGTTGCCCGCTACTGGAAGGCGGCGGGAATCGACGTCCAGCTCGAGATCCTCGGTGCTGAAGCGGCCCACGACCTGAAGTGGCGCGCCGAATATCCGGCGTTCTTCTTCATCATCCGCGGTTTGCGCATCGATCACCCGGATCAGAACTTCGCCACCAAGGTGATTCCAACGTCGGACAATCACTACGTAGGCGGGAATGTCGCCCGCTTCGGGTCGGCCGAGGCGGACGGATACATCGATCGCTACCTTCGCACGATTCCATTTGGCGAGCGGACGGCCGCGCTTGCCGATCTCGTCCACCTGCAAACCGATCAGGTCACGATGATGCCCCTCTTTTTCCAGGGCGCGGCCTACGTTGTGGGGGCAAACAATATCCAGAACGTGAACGCCGGCACGGCCGGGACGGGACAGGCGTGGAACGCGTACCAGTGGGACATGAGCTGAGCCGGCCGACGGTGCGTCAGCGCGGCCGGGGCCGCAACGACGCCACATTCGGGCACGTCGAGTTTGACCGTGTTCGCCATCCCGGGTAGACTCGCGAATCAGGAGCCGGCGAAGACGATCGACTCTGGCACACGGAGGGAGGTGCACGATGGCCAAGATTCGACACGTCGCGTTCATGATCAAGGAGCCCGCCAAGGTTCGCGACTACTATCAGCAGGCATTCGGGTTCGAGCAGTGCTATTCGTCGGCAAGCGGCGCCTTTATGGTGATGGACGGCACCTTCAACCTTGCCCTTCTGCCGATTCGAGAGGGTGAATCCGAAGTCGTCGGCACGCACCGTGCCGATGGCGGTGAGGCCGACCAGCGGCTGGGCATCAACCACTTCGGGTTCGTCGTCGACAGCGTGGACGAGGCGCTCAGCCGTATCGGGCACGACCTGAAGCACGGAGTCAATCCGCAGGACGGGCGCCCCGCCGAGATGCGCGTCTACGATCCGTGGGGGAACGCCTTCGACCTTTCGTCCCGCGGCTTCTTTGGACGCGAGGAGGTCAAGCTGCCGGCCGTGCGCCAGGTTGTGATCCAGACGGACCGCCCAGCCGAGGTTGCGGAGTTTTACAAGGACAAGCTCGAGTTGGGCGAGGAAGGCCGCGGGGCGGACGGATCGGTATACCTGAGCGATGGGCTCATCCACATGGCGCTCGTTCAGGAGGGCCTCACCAGCAAACAGGGCGTGCAGTACATCGGCATCCAGGTCGACGATTGGCAGACGACGGCCGATCGGTTCCGCTCGATCGGGCAGACGTTGCGAATTCCCAGCAATCCGAACGCGGAGGTCACCGTTCGAGACCCAGAAGGCAACTTGCTGGTGCTTTCGCAGAAAGGTTGGGGCGCATAACCGGCCTCTCATAGACTGTGATCCGGTTGCAACACCGAACAAGTGGTCACAGTCGGTACTATCGAGTTGCCACCGCCGCCCAGGGCAGACGTTCCCTTCTCCGAGCTGCCCTCTCCACTGGGCGGCCGGTGGCCAAAGCCAAACGGGGGTGGACTCCAAATCGGGTCCATCCCCGTTTTCATGGTGGCTCGGCAGGTGTTCCACGCATCCAAAGTTGCGGTCCGTGGTACTATCGCGCATCGACGTTCCAGCGACTGCGCGAATCGTCCTCGCGCGACCGGAGGAGGGAACACGTGGCCGAAAAGGTAACGATCCAGACCCTGCACGAGATGAAACGCCAGCGACAGCGAATCGCGGCCGCCGTCGTCTACGAAGCGCAGATGGCCCAGATCATGGACCGAGCCGGAGCTGACGTGCTGTCCGTCGGCGACAGCGTTTCGCGAACCTTTCTCGGGATCGAGGATGAGTCCGAGTTCACCGTCGAGAAGATGGCGCCGTTCTGCCGCGCCGTCGCGCGCGCCGCGAAACGCGCCCTGGTGAATTGCGACATGCCCGGCTCGGCAGTGAACGCGGGCCCGAAAGCGGCGGCGGAGGCCGCCCGGCGCCTCGCTGGCGAAGGCGCCGAGATGGTCAAGGTCGACATCCGCGAAGACATGGACAGGCTCTTCCCGGTCGTCCTCGGCGTGATCGATAGCGGCGTCGTCCCTGTCTATCCCCAAATCGGCTTCACAGCCTGGTGGGAGCGTCATGGCGGCGACGACGTCGTCGACCTCATCACCGCCAAGGCGAAGGCGCTCGAGGACGCGGGCGCGGTGATGATCGACCTGACAGCGGTGACCGCCGAGGTCTACGAGGCCGCGTCCAAGGCGGTACGCATCCCGGTCATCGGCGGACAGTCCGGACCGGAGGCTGACGGAAAGATCTACGTCAGCTATTCCCTCGTCGGGTACCAGGCCGCCTTACTCGACAAAGAGGACGGCGGGCAAACTGCCGCCCGCTTCATCTTCGACATCGGCAACAAGGCCATCGCGAACGTGCATGCGGGAACGTTCGCGTCGTAGCTGGCAACGGCGGCAAGATTTCACGGGGCCCCAATGAAAACTCTCGTCGTAGAAGATAGCGAGTTCATGGGCAGGATCCTGCAGCGCGCGCTGCGGGAGCGGGGACACGACGTGGTGCTGTGCACCAGCGCGGAAGAGGCGTGGGAGCAATGCATGAACCACGAGTTCCCCCTGATCCTCTCCGACTGGATGCTTCCGGGAATGGATGGTCTCGAGCTATGCCGGAGGATCCGCGGCCTGCCCTGGGGCGACCGCAGCGTGATCTTGATCGTCACCGGTCGCAGCGACGCCAGCGATTTGTCCGCGGTCCTCGACGCAGGCGCGAGCGACTATCTCCCGAAACCGCTGACGCCCGAGCTGTTCCAGGTCCGACTCGCCATCGCCGAGCGCCAGGCGGACGACAGTGCCGCCCGCCGGCTTGCCGAGGCTCAGCTCGTCGAGGCTCGCGCGGCCGCGGCTGAGTCGGCGGCGTGGCGGGAGCTGAGCCGACAGCAGCGCCTGATGATCAACGTCATCTCCCACGAGCTGAACACCCCCCTCTCCGCAATCCTCGGATTCAGCGAGCTGCTCCTCGACCGGGATCTTGTGCCCGACCTGAAGGAGCAGATCGCGGCGATCCACGACGGAGCAACCCGACTCAACACGTTGGTGCGGAGCATCGTCGATCTCTCGCTGCTCGATAGCGGAGAGGCGAAGATCGACATCCAGACCATCGACCTCGGAACCGCGATTCCGGAATGGGCGACCGAGCTGGCGTGCGAGCCCCGGCTCCGGGTGCAGGTCGAAGCCGACCTCCCACCCGTCCAGGGCGACTGGTCGCGCCTCCGACAGGCCGTCCACCACCTCGTCAACAACGCCCTGGCCTGCTCGCCCGAGACGAGTTCGGTCACCGTCAACGTGAGAACCGAGGCGGATGGAGCGATTACGATCGACGTGCGCGATTTGGGGGAGGGGATTCCGGCCGCCGAGCTTACTCACCTCTTCGAGCCGTTGTACCGGACGACTCGCGCCCACCGCGACGCCGTCAAGGGCGCGGGAATCGGTCTGGCCCTCGTTCGCCGGATCGCTGAGCTGCACGGCGGAAGCGCGACCGTGCGGAGCATGGCAGGCGAGGGCACCACCTTTAGCCTCCGTCTGCCGACGGGCTTCGACCAGCCGGACTGAGTGGCCGCCGTGAGCGGTCCCATACGCACATGCCATCATCTCGAGGAGGTCCCTCGATGACTCAACCAACGGCGCGACCAGATGAGCGGCCCCTTCGCGTCGGCGTAGCGGGACTCGGCTTTGGAAGCACCGAGTTCCTACCTTCCCTCGAGCGCATGCCGCAGCTTTCGCTGGAGGCCGCGGCCGACGTCAGGCCGCAGGCCCTGGACGCGTTTCGCACGCGCTATGGCGGACGGGTCTACGAACGCGTCGAAGACCTGTGCGCCGATCCCGACGTCGACGCCATCTGGATTGCCACGCCCAACCAGTTTCACGGCCAGCACGCGCTCTGGGCCGTCGAGCGCGGCAAGCATGTCGTCGTCCGCAAACCGCTCGCCTTGACCATGGAGGAATGCCAGCGGGTCGTGGACACGGCGGAGAGGACAGGCGCGCGCGTCCTCGCAGGAGCGCAAACCCAGGGCACCAACGCACTGATCAAAGAGATCCGCCGAATGATTGTCGACGGCGAGCTCGGCCGCCTGCGCGCGATCAACATGTGGGCCTACACCGGGTGGATGCTGCGCCCGCGGATGCCCCAGGAGGTGGACGACAGCCAGGGTGGGGGAATTGTGTGGCGCCAGGCTCCTCACCAGCTCGAAACCATTCGGTGGCTCGGCGGAGGCCTCGTCCGCAGCGTGCGCGCGGTGACGGGACGCTGGCGGCCAGAGCGCCCCAATGGCACCGGCTATTTCACGGCTCTGCTCGAGTTCGAGGACGGTACGCCCGCCACCATCGTCTACAACGCGTACGGCTACTTCGACTCGGTCGATCTCATCAAGTGGGGGACGGACAAGGGAATCGACGACCGCGCACGCCAGCGCAAGGCGCTCCTGAGTGGATCGATCGACGAGCCAAAACTGAAGGAGACGACGCGCTTCGGCGCCCTGATCGAGGGGCGCGAGGGCCCGCAGATCCCGTGGGAGGCCGGTACGGCATACGTGAGTAGCGACGGAGGGCCCTGGATGCCCGGCAACCAGGGCGTCTTCATCGTCAGCCTCGACCGAGGAGACGTTCGAGCTGCCCCCGCAGGACTCTATGTGTACGGCGACGAGGGCCTTCGCGAGGTTCCGATTAGCCAGCGCCGCGGGGAAGGCATGGCCTTCATGGACGAGGAAGCGATGGAGCTGTACGACGCCATTCGCCACAATCGACCGATGCTGCACGATGCTCGGTGGGGCATGGCCACCGCGGAGGTGCAGTGGGCGATCCTCGAATCTGCTCGCACACGAAGCGAGATCGTATTGAAGCATCAGGTTCCCGTGCCGACCGGTTATTGACCGCCGGCCCCGGGCCCGCGGCCACCAGGAAGCGCGTCGGGGTGAACACGCGCGCCAACATCACCGAGCTGGGCGTCTCCGCGTCCATTTCCATCACAGACCCGAGGGTGAGGGCACGCCCCATCCCAGCCTTCGGTCCCCTCTCCCCCGCGGCCGGGGGACTGTGCGCAAGTATCCCCCATGTGCGCGCGCGCCGCGCGAAGCGGCTGAGCTGAGACATTCAAGGTATAAGGAAACGGAACCATCGCTTGTGACGTATTCCATACAGGAATGCTGCGACGAGGCACGAAGAGATGGCGAGCGAGACGGCGCGGGACGCCGAACACGATGAGGAGCGCGCGGTACGTTACGCGTTCGGGCTCCTGGACTCTGGGACACGGGCGACGTTCGAGCGCCACCTCGCCGACTGCGAGCACTGCCGGGAGCTGGTCCAAATTGGACGGGACGTGGCCGCGCGACTCGACGCAGAGGCCCCTGCCGTGGACCCCGGCCCCCGGCTGAGAACCCGGATCTGGCGAGAAATCGCGGAGGAATCCCGCCGCTCGGGCGCTCGCCCATCGTTCTGGGCCCGCTTCCTCAGGCGGCCGATGGCGCGGCAACCCGCGCTCCTGGCTCCGATTGCCGCGGTCTTCGTTGTGGCCCTCACATTGGGCGCAGTGCTCGGGCGGCAGTTCACCCTCAACGAGGCGCTGCTCGTGGTTCCGCTGGCCGGCTCTGCAGGCGGCGACTCCCACGTCATCATCCACCGGTCGGGCGCGACGGAGGTCGCCCTGCGACACGTCGCGGACCCCCCGCCAGGAACCGTATACGTGGCGTGGGTGCGGGCGCCCGATGGACCACCGGTCTCGGCCGGTACGTACGACGATGGCAACGGAACTTTTCCGCTTGCCATCTCCGCCCTCGGCAAAATCGTAGAAATCACAGTAGAAGCCAAACCGGGGGCATCGACGCCGTCCGCCGCCCCCATCCTGAGCGCGCCTGTCGTGCCCTGACGCGGCTGCGACCGCTCTTCGAGGATCAGGGATGCAACAGAGCGACAACCATCAGTCATCGGCTCCGCGGGGTGACAAGTCGTCCGCGTCGCGCCTCGCGTGGTTCGATTCGCTCTATGCGGCACACCATCGGCGGGCATTCGGGCTGGCACTGAGCTTCCTGGGCAATCCCCGCGACGCCGAGGACACGGTCCAGGAAGCGTTCCTCTCGATTTGGCGATCACAAGCGTGCCCGGATCCGTCCGGCGAATCAACCCTGAGCTGGCTGCTCGCCATCGTCCGGAACCGGTCCATCGACGTGCTTCGATCACGAAAGCGGAAGGAAACGTATCCCCTCGACCCCGACGTCGACACCGCCGACTCCATTGATGTGCCCATCGAGGTCGAGCGCCGCACAGCGCAGCGCCACGCGCATCGGATACTGGAGCGGCTTCCCGTCGAGCAGCGCCGCGTGATGGAGCTGGTCTACTTCGAGGGACTCACGCACGCGGAGATCGCCGAGCATCTCAATCTTCCGCTGGGAACTGTCAAGAGTCGGATCCGCCTGGCGCTGGAGCACCTTCGGCTCTACTTCCCGGCGCGCGAGGACCCGCCGATCTCGGCGTAGCGCGGCCCGGCCAGATGGTCAGAGCCTGCGGATGCTGGGCTGCCACGCCAGCACGCCCACCACCATGGCGAGGCTGCCGAGCCCGATCGTGGCCATGGCCGCGGCCGTCGAGGTGGAATCCGCGAGGGCGCCGACGAGCGGAGCAATAATCGTGCCAGCGGAGCGAAAGCCGCCATCGAGGCTCATGACGCGCCCGCGCAGCTCCTTCGGGGTAGCGGCGAGGAGCAGCCCGTTGTTGGCAGCCCGGAACGACGTCTGCGAGCCGCCCGCCAGCATCAGGCAGGCGGCCGCCGCGGCAACCAGCGGCAGCGCGCGAGGGAGCACCCCGATGGCGCCGAGCCCGAGGAGCGCGCCGCCGTTGAGCAGCCCTGCCGCCACGAGCATCCGCCCGCCCCGGGCCGCGGTCCCAAGGGAAGCCACGGCCAGACCGCCGAGCAAGGCGCCGAGACCCGCGAAGCTGTAGAGCGCGCCGTAGGCCGCGGCGCCCTGGCCGAGGGTCTCCTTCACGTAGGCGACGAGCATCGCCTGGTACGTGAAACCGATGGTGAGCGGGCCGGTCCCAATGACAAGCTGGGTGATCACGCGCCGATTCTGCGCGACGAACGACCATCCCTGGAGAAACGATGCGACTGCCGACGACTTCGCCCTCGCCACGCCCTCGCACACGTTCATCATCCGCGTGCTCGCGATCACGGCCACGTATAACGCTGCGCAAGCGGCGTAGCCCCAGCCACCGCTACCGGTCCACTGAATGAGCGCCGCGACGGTGATCGGCGATCCCATCCGCGTGGCGTTGGTCGCCACGGAGTTGAGGGAGAGGGCGTTGATGATCAGGTTCTCGGGCACGAGCGACGGCACGAACGCCGTTCGAACCGGTTGGTTGACGGCATCGGCCAAGGAGAGAGCGACCGCGCTCGCATACAGGTGCCAGAGCGCGAGGTTGCGGGACAGGGCCAGCGCGGCCATGGCCCCATAGCAGGCGAACGTCCAGGCCTGAATCAGCGTGAGGAGGCGGCGCTTGTCGATGCGGTCCGCCAGCACGCCGCCCCACATTCCCACAATCAACGACGCCATGCCCCGGGTCAGCTCGAGCGTCCCGAGCTGAAACGCCGATCCGGTCAGCTCGAGAGCGAGCCAGCTCCGCGCCACGCGCTCGCCGAAGCCGGCCGACGATTGGCAGAGCTGGCCGATCCACAGCAGCCGAAACTCACGGTGCGCGAGGGCCTGGAACGGGGTACGAAGGCGCGCGCGGAAACCCCGGAGGCGCGGGGATTTCTCCGCGCCTCCGGGGCTCTGGATACCTTTTACTTTTGGTGGCACGCGCTCAGCGCGCGGCGGCCAGCGCCGGCTCGTCTCCGCGAGGGATGTTCCGAAAGTGCCCGGCTTTGGACACGGCGGGGAGGCCATCGGCAATCCTGGCCCAGGTATCGCCCTGGTCGCCGCTGTAATACACCTCTCCGTCGGTATTCGCGGCGGCGAGGGCGTAGCCGCCCGCCCAGACTTCCATGATGAGGGCCTCGAAGTTTCCGTGCACGTGCTCGGGAAGCCCGTTCTCGAGTCGCTCCCAGGTCCTCCCCGCGTCCCGGCTGCGGGCGATTCGCGAGTCGGCCGTCATCGTCTTCCGCCACCCGCCCGGGCTGCAAAAGGACCCGGACGTGTACAGGAGGTTCGCATCGTGGGGGTGCACGACGAAACCGTCCGGGTACGAGATGCCGACCGGTGCGGGCGCCAGATGGGTCCACGTCTTACCCGCGTCCGGGCTATGCCAGATGCCCTCGCCGCCAGTGGTGTAGAGGCGATCCGGCGCGGTGGGCGGAATAATGATCCGGTGCACGTCCTCGTACACGCCGGGTAGGTCGCGGAACGTGCGTCCGCCATCCTCGCTCTTGAGGGCTCCGCCGACCTCGATGCTGGCGTAAATGACGTCGGCAGAGCGCGGGTCAAACGAGATGTGCTTGACGTGCCCGATATGGGGCGGGGCGGGAAACGTCCATTTATCCACCGTGGGGACCGATCGCACGGCCGGCAGCGCTTCCCAGCTCGCCCCCAGATCGGTGCTGCGATAGAGATGCGCCGGCTCGCTGCCCGCGTACAAGCGGACCTGGCCGTCCACTTCAACGCAGCTCATCGAGTAGATATCCTTGAACTCGATGCCGTCATCGCGGCGCTGCCACGTCGCGCCCGCATCCAGGCTCGCGTAGATTCCGTCTTTGTGCACGCCGGCGAACAGCGTGCCCCGGCTCGGCTCGAACAACAGCGACGACACGTGCTTGCCCTGGAGGGTTCGTCGTCGCTCCGACCATTCCGACCCGGGAGAATTCCGGCTCAGGAGCACCACGCCATCCACAGTCCCGACGAGCAAGTCATTCGAAGGGTGATCGCTCTGGTAAACAGTACTTCCGCCGACCGACAGGCAAATGGTCATCCGAGCACCTCCGATTTCATCGTTCGGATTCCGTCGTTCGATCCTACACTTCGCGTCTACGGGCGACAAGCGCATCGGCGGACATAACGCGGCGATCTTGTACTATTTCGCCATGCGCAGGCTCCGCATCGTCGTCCAGCTCGCAACCCTTTTGGCCATTACCGCCATCGCGGCGCCGCCCGGGCTCGCGCAGGACGCGATTCCGGGCGCAGGGCTCGACCTCATCCAGCAGCGCGTGAGCCAGCTTCGCCACCTGGACTTCTCCTCGCCGGTCCGGGTCGAGATCGTCTCCAGGGATCGACTGCGATCCCTCAACACGGAGATGTTCTTCCGCGACAACACTCAGCGCGAGCTCGACGCGGAGCAAACGCTGCTCGAGACGCTCGGCTACATCCCGCCAGGCGTGGACATGGTGCAGGTGGTCCTCAATCTCCTGGGCGACGAAGTGGACGGCTTCTATGACACGGTAACGAAGACGATCTACGTCGTGTCCGACGAGGCGGAGAACCTCGATCCCAGCGCGATCCTGGCCATCGCGCACGAGTACACCCATGCGCTCCTCGACCAGAATTTCGATCTGAAAGCGAACGAAGACGCCCGCCGCGCCAATAGCGACCAAACCCTGGCGTTCCAGGCGCTCGTCCAGGGCGACGCGGGGATCGCGCAGGCGCTGTACGCGGGGCGTTACCTCTACGACCGAACGACCGGGCAAGACGCCGACAGCGAGACGAGCGACTCGTCGTTCCTGCAGGCGCCCCTCATCCTCCGGCGCGAGCTGATGTTCCCCGAGGACAACGGGGTCGACTTCGTCGTCGATGCCTTTCTCGATGGGGCGTGGGGCGCGGTCGATGATTTGTGGGCGAATCCGCCTGCCTCGACAGCTCAGGTGCTCCACCCGGAGAAGTATCTGGCCGGCCAGGGGCCCGTCACCCTCCCCCTTCCCGACGTCCGCAGCGCGCTGGGACCCGGCTGGACCGAACTCGACGAGAACACCCTTGGAGAGCTCGACATCCGGACCCTCATCGAGCAGTACTCCGACCGCGACATCGGCGAGCGAGCGGCCGAAGGCTGGGCCGGTGACGACTACGCGCTCCTGCGACGGGACAGCGACGGGGCGGCCGTCTTTGCCATGCGGACCGTCTGGGACACAGTCGACGACGCGAAGGAGTTCGCGACTGCCTACCAGCTCATCGCGCGAGCGCGCCACGGGGCGAAGCTGGAACGGCTGCCGGCGGTGGACGTTCCCGTCACAGGACCGGCGCCAGACACGGTTTGGGCGGCGACGGGCGACAACGTGACCCACGTGCTGATCCGGGACGGAAAATACGTTGCCCTCGTCGTGGCCACGGACCCCATCGGCCTTTCGATCGCCGAATCTCTCAGGCCTACGAGCGAGTGAACACCATGACTCCGAACCGATGTGCTCCCCATCGACGCAGAACGCGCGCCTTTCCGGCGACACTCATCGCCGCGCTGCTCCTCTTGGTCGTCGCCGTTCGCCCAGTCCCGGCATGGGCGGCAGCCGCCTGCGGTGACAGCGCGCTCGGGCAGCAGAGCCTGGACCTCGTCGAGCAGGCCTACAACGACTTCACCCTCTTGTACTTCGAGCCGATCCCGCCCGCCGACGTGCTCCAGCCGGCGCGGGACGCGGCGGACGAGGCCATGGGAACGGCGCCGGAGACCGAGTTCGTCACCGACTGGATGGATTTCCAACAGCAGTTCTGCGACGCGTGGGGCAGTCTGGCCGAAGACGCGTCCCCTGACGCCGTGGCCCATTCGGCCATCGACGCCATGCTCACTGCCGTGCACGAGGCCCACACCCAGTTCTACACGCCGACCCAGTACCAGGATTACCTCCAGGCACAGTCGGGCGACGTGCACTACGTGGGGATCGGCGCGCAGCTCAAAGGGGATCCCCTTACCGTCCAGCGCGTATTCCCGGACAGCCCCGCTGAGAAGGCCGGGCTCAAGTTCGGGGACAAGATCGTCGCCATCGACGGGCAGCCCGCATCCGACCTCGATCCCGCTGACGCCGCGGACTTGATCCGGGGCGAGGAAGGGACGGTCGTCCGCCTCACGATCGACCGCCCTGGCGCCACGGGCCATCGGGAAATCGAGGTGCGTCGGGGAGCGATCCACGTCCCGGTCATCCAGTCGCGGGTGACGGACAACATCGGCTACCTGCAGATCGAGGACTTCTCGTCGGGAGACCTGCCCGCCAAGGTCAAGGCTGCGCTGGAGTCGCTCAGGAGCCAGGGCGCCCGAGGCCTCGTGCTCGACCTGCGCGGCAATCCGGGCGGGCGAATCGACGTGGGAACGGCGATCGCGGGCTACCTCCTCCCCGCCAACGCGCCCATCTATCAGGAGACCATTCGGCGCGGCCAGACGGTGACCGCCACGGCCTCCGGCCAGAGGATCTGGGACGGGCCCATCGACGTTCTCGTCGACGAAGGAACGGCGTCGATGGGAGAGATTCTGGCCGCCGCGCTCCAGGAGGATGTCGGCGCCAAGCTCTTCGGCGTGCAGACGGCCGGCGCGGTGGCAGGCAGCGTCGTCCTCCCCCTGGCTGACGGCTCCGCCGTCCAGATCACCATCGAGCGGATCGATTCGGCCAAGGGAACGGTGCTGAACAACGTCGGCGTGTCGCCGGACGTTCGCATCGACACGACGCTCGGCGCGGCCGGGGAGGTGGTGGACCAGCCGCTCGACGCCGCGATGTCGGACCTCCGGACCCGCACCGCGTCCCACGGGCCCGCGACGGCCCCTGCATCGACCGTGCGTCCCAACCCCCAATAATTCGTCCCGTCTCCCCCGCGGCTGGGGGTGAGGGTGAGGGGGCTCGCCCCATCCCAGCCTTCGGTCCCCTCTCCCCCTGTGGCCGGGGGAGAGGGTGAGGGTGAGGGGGCTCGCCCCATCCTAGCCTTCGGTCCCCTCTCCCCCGCGGCCGGGGGAGAGGGTCAGGGTGAGGGGGCTCGCCCCATCCAAGCCGTCCCCGAGACGCCGGATCGCACTGCGGCGCGGTATGGGTTCGCGGTACCATGACCTGATCAGACTCGCGGAACGGGGGACCCACTGAAGGACAAATCGCCCGACGCTGGGCTGCCCGAACCGACAGTGACCGGGCTGCTCGCCTGGCGCGCCCTCTCCTTTGCCGCGCCGCTCCTCGCAGTCATCGCCCTCGATCGCGTGTCGAAGTGGTGGGTGCGAGAGACGATCTGGGAGCCCGCTCGCACGATCGTGCTCGTGCCGGGGTGGCTCGAGCTGACGCCGGTGAGGAATCGCGGCGTGGCGTTTGGATTGCTGCAGGATAGCGGCGGGCTTCTCGCCGTGGCCGCGGTGGTCGGGCTCGCTATACTGGGACTTCGGAGCTGGCGCCAGCTCCTCAAAGCGCCCGCTATCACCCGCGTCGCCCTCGGGCTCATCGGTGGTGGGGCGGTGGGGAACCTGGTAGATCGCGCGCAAGTCGGCTACGTCACCGACTTCATCCGCGTGCCGCACATCGAGCTGTTCCAGGTCTTCAACGTCTCCGACGCGGGCATTGTGGTGGGCACCGCCGCGCTCGTCCTCTCCATCGCGTGGAATGACGTGCGCGGCGGGCGAAAGCCGGCCGCCCAATCGGCGCGGAGGCCCGAGGAGGCGATCCGCGAGCCGTAGCGGTCGCCATCGGCGCATATCGTTGGGTTTTGGAGTCGCCACGTGGGAGAGCCGCGCCCGCCGCGAGACGCCGCGGCGCCGCGCCCCGCCGAACCGGTGATGGGCGCCGTCGGCGGCCCGATCGGATTGCTGGCCCGCTGGTCAACCTTTGAGGCCTTCCAATTCCGGGAGTTTCGCCTCCTCTGGTTGGGTCAGCTCGGCAGCGCCATGGGCCAATGGATGGACCAGGTGACGCGCGGCTGGCTCATGTATGACCTGACCGGATCGGCGTTGCAGCTCGGCCTGGTGAGCGCTATTCGCTTCTTCCCCATCCTGCTGCTCTCGCCCCTCGCGGGCACCGCTGCCGACCGGTATGGCCGCAAGACGCAGCTCATCGCAGATCAGCTCACCAACGCCACCCTCAACTTCATCCTCGCGACCCTCGTGATCACGCGGCACGTGCAACCCTGGCACGTGTACGTGACGGGATTTCTCGTGGCGGTCCTGCAGGTGTTTCAGCAGCCGGCCCGGCTGGCGATGGTCCCCGAATCGGTGGATCGCGCGCACCTGACGAACGCGATCGGGCTCAACTCCATCGCGTTCAACTCCAGTCGAAGCCTGGGCCCTGCCATCTCGGGCGCCATCGTGGCGGCTGTCGGGCCCGGCGGCTCTTACATCGTTCAGGGGCTCATCTACGTCTTCGCGTCGCAGTGGACGGCGCAGCTCCGATTGCCCAACAAGCCGACGCACGCCCGCTCGTCGACCCAGACGTCGTCGATGGCGGCCGCCACACTGGAGGGATGGCGCTACATCATCCGCGATCCCATCATTCGGTCCGGCATGATGATCTCTTACGTCCAGGCGCTGATGGGCGTGCCCTTCGCCACGCTGCTGCCGGTGTTCGCGCGGGACATCCTGATGGTCGGGCCCGAGGGACAGGGGCTGCTCCTCACAACGATGGGCTTTGGGGCGCTCGGCACCGCGTTTCTCATCGCGGCGGTGGGCGACCGGCTGCCGAAGGGCTGGATGCTCGTCGGTGGGATCATGACGTATGGCGTTGGGCTCCTCGTATTCAGCCAGTCGCTGGTGTTCGGCCTGTCGCTCGCCGCGATGGTGGTCGTCGGCAGCTCCGGGGTGACGGCCGGCGCCCTCGTTCAGACGGTGCTCCAGGCCCACTCCCCGCCACCCCTTCGCGGAAGGATCATGGGCGTGTTTCAGCAGGCGCAGATCATGAGCACCGTGGGCGGGCTCCTCACCGGGTCCTTCGCGACGCTGTTCGGGGCCCAGCGGACGGTCGAGGGAATGGGTGTCGCCCTGGCCGCGTGCTCCGCGCTCATTTTCCTGACCATGCCGTCGATCCGAGACATCCGGTAGGTCGACCGCACGCGGTACACTCTGCCGCAGCGCGAGGAGGGAGACAGCATGGCGCACCGAATCGACGTCGGCGACGTGCAGATCATCTCGCTGTTGGACGTGGGAAACTGGACCCTCGCCGGCTTTTTCCCAACCGTACCGGCGGAGCTGTGGGAGGAGTACCGCGCCATCTATCCGGATGCGCTGCTGGAGCACAACAGCATCGCCACGTCCGCGACCTGCTACGCCGTACGGTCACGGTCCCAGACGATCCTCCTCGACGCGGGGCTCGGTCCTGGCCCGCACGAGCGCGCGGGAGGCCAGCGCGGCCAGCTCCTCGAGGAGCTCCGGTCGGTCGGGATCGCGCCGAGCGATGTGGACGTGGTCGCCATGACGCACCTCCACCGCGACCACGTCGGCTGGAACGCGCTGCTCCATGAGGGCGGTGCCAAGCCCACCTTTCCCCGCGCGCGCTACCTCGCGCCCCGGAAGGACTGGGCGCACTTCGAGCGACCGGAGATCCGGGAGCGGTCGCCATACCTAGCCGGAACGATCGCCCTCTTCGAGAAGGGGCTCATCGAGCTGGTCGACGGCGAGCACAGCGTGAGCGCCGAGGTCACCCTCGTCCCGACGCCGGGCCACACGCCCGGCCATCAGGCGGCGATGATCGCCTCGCGGGGAGAGCGGGCGATGGTGATCGGCGACGTCGCGCATACGCCACCGCAGGTACAGGAGATCGAATGGAGCGCGAGCGCCGACGTCGACGCGGAGGCGGCCTGCCGGACCCGCCAGGCGACGTTCGACCGCGCCGAGGCGGAGCGCCTGCTCCTCTGCGCGAACCACTTCCCCCATCCGGGGTTCGGGCGTCTCGTCCGTCTGAACGGGCGCCGAGTCTTTCAGGCGTTGTAGGGATTCCGAAAGACCCACGAGAACCGTTCGCGCTGGGCCCTTCGACAACCCAAGGGCGAACGGCAATGAGCATTCGGCGAAAGCCACAACGGGAGCGAGAAATGGCCACGTACGTCCTGATCCACGGGTCCTGGCAGGGAGGATGGACCTGGAAGCCGGTTGGGCTGCGGCTCCAGGCAGAGGGCCACCTGGTGTATCGGCCGAGCCTCGACGGCTGCGCGGAGCGGGCCCACGCCCTGCGCCCCGAGATCACCCTCGACACCCAAGGGGCCGAGGTGGCGCGGCTGATGTTCTACGAGGACCTCTCGGACGTGATCCTGGTGGGGACGAGCAGCGGCGGGATGGTCATCGCCCGGGCGGCCGAGCTGGCGGCGGACCGGATTCGGCGGCTGGTGTTCGTGGACGCGTTGTGTCCCATGCCCGGAGAGACGGTCGCCGCCATCAACAACCGCCCGCCGCGCGACCCGAGCCTGCTGGCCGACGGGCTTCCACCGGACCAGGTACGGGCGCGGGCTTTCGCCGACCTCGAGCCCGCCATGCGCGAGTGGGCCGTCGCGCGGTACACGCTCCATCCACGCGCGCCGACGGAGGAGCCGGTGGACCTACGTGAGTTCTGGTCCCGTTCATGGCGGGTGGACGTGCTGCGTGGGAAGCGGAGCCCGCAGCCATCCGAGGCGCACCAGCGCCGCACGGCGGAGAAGCTGGGCGGGACCTACACCGAGATCGACGCCGGCCACTACCCGATGCTCACGAACGTCGACGAGGTCGCGCGCTACCTGCTCGCGATGGCGTGAGCTTTCCGGCGGTTGGCGCCGTCGCGTGCCTTAGGCCGCTCCGACGCGTGCCGTCTGGCGCGGCTTGAGCCGCAGTGGGATCAGCAGCAGCACGCCAACCAGGTACGAGACCGAGATGACCCGGGTGGCCACTTCAAAGCCGGCGTTCTGCATGATGGCGCCCATGAGGAGCGTCCAGAAGGGCGCGCTGATGAACCCAATCGTGAAGTAGATGCTGTAGGCGGCATCCTCCAGCTCCTCGCCGGCGTAGTCGCCCACCATGGCCTGCGTGATCGCCCCGCGTGCCTGCACCACGAGACCGTAGATCGCGAGGTTGAGGAGCAGCAGCGCGCCAAGAGAGCCCTCGATCCCCAGCCACACGGTGGCGATGGCCGTGAGGATCAATGACGCCTGCATCGCCAGCTTCCGCGGGATCCGGTCGGAGATCCATCCCCACGCCAGCGGCCCGACGAGCCCGCCGGCGTTCACGATCGTGAGAAGCGATGCGGCGATGGCGCTCTCGATACCCAGGTCGTGGATGAAGTGCGGCACCAGATACGTCTGGTTGATTCCACCCCCGCGGCCAGCGGCCCCCACCATCATGAGCGCGCTCACCAGCATCAGGTCCCGGTTCTTCAGGCACGCCACGTACGCGCCCCAGCCCGCGCGCCCGCGCGCCCGATGGCTGTCCGAGGGGCGCACGACGTCCCGGAGCCAGAAGTACGAGAGGCCAATGAACACACTGGGGATCCCGATGATGATCACCACGATCCGCCAGTCGAACACGGCCAGCATCACCGCGGCCAAGAGCGGCGCGATGAGCGTCCCAACGTTCCCTGCCGTGTTGTGCAGCCCGAGCGCGCGCCCGCGCGACGCGCCGAAATAGGTCGAGAGGATCGTCGAGCCGACCGGATGCTGCGGGCTGGAGCCCGCGCCCGCCATGGCCCGCCAGAATACGAGCTGCGGAAAGCCCGTGACCGTCGAGGTCGCGATGCTCGCGAGCCCGAGTAGCGTGTTCCCCGCGCCCAGGATGATCGACCGCTTCACGTACTGCGCGATGACGCCGTAGGTTGCCTGCAGTCCGTTTGACACGAGCGTGTTGACCGTCTGCAGCACGCCCAGCTCCGCGTACCCAAACCCCAGCGGCCCCATCATCACGGCGAACAGGATCGACATCATCGAGCTGTTCATGTGGTTGATCGTGTGCGAGAGATTCACGATCCCGAGCACCCAGCGCTTCTGACGCTCGACCGCCCGCTCGCTCAGAACGGCGCTCGCAACCTGAACGTCTGCAACCATCAACGATCTCCTTGAACACAGACCTCACCAGGTCTGCCGCGCACCAGTTTCGAAGTCAGAATAACTCCCACGGCGAAGCATTTCAACTTGCGCTTGGCCTCCGACCGCCCCTGCTATACTGCCCCCGACCGCCAGGGACGGAGGGCGAACAACCCCATGGCTCGACTCGTATCCGCTGCCATCAGCAGCGTCTCGGCGCTCGCGCTGGCCGTGCTCGTCACTGCTCCCGCCGTCGTTCACGCCGATCCACGTGACTTCACCCTCGTGAACAACAGCTCCGTCGAGATCGACTACGCGTACGTGTCCTCCAGCTCCATCAACGATTGGCAGGACGACGTCCTGGGGAACAGCGTCCTCGAGCCGGGCGGCTCCATCCAGATCACCTTCTCCGATTTCAAGGAGGGGGACTGCCAGTACGACATCAAGGTTGTCGGGAAGAGCGGTGAGGAAGGCTACCTCTACGCCATCGATCTCTGCTCGACCGCCACGGTCACGTTCACTGACTAACGTGCGCGCCCATCCTCGGCGCCCCGCGCGATCGTCCGCCTCGTGAGCGATGTCGTGGACGTGGCGGTGCGCGTCCGCTACGGCGAGACCGACCAGATGGGGATCGCCTACCACCCGAGCTACTTCGTCTGGTTCGAGATCGGGCGCACCGAGCTGCTCCGCCAGCGCGGTCTCGCCTATCGAGCGATGGAAGAGGAAGACGGCTGCTTCGTCGTGGTCACGAGCGCCTCGTGCGACTATCGCGCCCCCGCGCGCTACGACGACGAGCTGACCGTGCGAACTCGGGTCTCCTCGGCGAACAGCCGCCGGATCGCGTTCGCGTACGAGATCCTCGCCCAGGATGGGCGCGTCCTGGCCACCGGCGCGACGAGCCACGTCATCACGGATCGTGGGGGAAGGCCTCGGCGCCTTCCCGAGCGCTACCTTCGCGCCCTGGCGCCGTCGGCCCGGTAGTCGTCACCCCCCTCTCTTCCCGCCGCCGTCGAGGGAGAGGGAAGTTCCACCCCCTCCCCTGCCACAGCGGGGGGGGAACGTCGCGCTCTTCGGCGTCGATCGGTCCGGGTTCACCTCCCCGGCCACAGCGGGGGAGGGCGGGGGGACATCACCCCGCCTCGTCTGTCGCCCGACGAGGGGAAGGGGGTTTCTGCTCGCCCCATGCCCGCTCCTCGGGCTCCAGGGGAAGCGTCAATCGGACGGTCGTGCCGCTCCCGGGCGCGCTCGTCACGACCATCGTTCCGCCGATCACGGCCATCATCGCGCTGTGCAGCTCCAGCCCCTGCCCCGTGCGCCCGTCCGTCCCGCGCGCCGCGCCGTCCGACCCGCCGCCCGGCGCTCCGACGCCCGCCCCCATGCCCATGCCGTCGTCGGCCACGCGAAGGTCGAGCTGGCCATCTCCGACCGTTGCCGCCACCGACAGGTGGATCGGAGCCGACGCTGGGTCGGCGCTGCCGTGGCGCGCGGCGTTGCGAGCCGCCTCTCGCGCCGCGCCGAACAGCACCTCCGCCTGGAACGGCGAGAGCGCGGTCATCGCGCGCTCCGCCTCCGCGTCAATGCGCCACAAGACCTGGGCGAAGGCATGTCCGAGATCCCCTTCGACGGCATCTCTGAGGACGGGCAGGAGCCCGACCTGGGCGATGCGCGCAGCGGCCGTTGGTGGCATCGTGCGCAGGAGGCTCGCGATCTCCTGGTGGGCATCGGCGATCAGCCGGGCCACGTCGGAAGACGCGGCGCTCATCGTGGCGCGTCGACCGCTCCGCGCGTGGTCTGCCGAGCCCGCTCGGCTTGTCACCGACAGGAGGGCGGCATGGAGGAGAGGAAGCACGTCGTCGTGGAGGGCCCGGCGCGTCCGCATGTCCAGCACCTGGCTCTCGGATAGCCGCTGACGCGCCAGCGCCATCAATCTCCCCGCGGTGACTGCCGTCGCCTCCATGTCGATCAAGCGCTCGCCGGTGGCGCGAGCGATCTCGATCTCTTCCTGCGTGTAAAGCCCGTCGTCACTCTTCGGCCCGAGCAAGAGCGCGCCGAACAACCCTCGGCTGCTCCAGAGGGGCACGCCCCAGATCGCGCCAGCAAACGCATCCGGCTCGAGCGCGACGCACATCGTCTGCGGCGATGCGAGCCGCTCCACCAGACGCTCGATCGCGGAAGGGGAGATGGCCGGGCCCGCCTCGGGCTCGGGGAACGTCAGCGGGCTCCCCGTCAACGGCGCCGCCGGGCCGAGGGGGATGAGATAGGCGCGCCGTGCGCCCAGCACGTCCTGGCAGAGCGCGACGAACGGATGCATCGCGCCCTCGTGCGCGCCTCGGCCCGTATCCGCGAGGAGGCGCTCGTAGAGCCGCTCGCTCGTGACGAAGGGCCGGAGCTGGGCGATGCTCGCTTCGCGATCGACGTACACCCGCCAGCTATGCAACGCGTAGAGCGCGGTCACCACGCCGGTCGCGAGCATCAGGCGAAAGATCGGGTCGATCGGCAGCTCGAGGCTCGCGGCCATCAGCCCGCCGAAGCCGGCGGCCAGGACGAGGCTGTTTCTCCACTGACGCGAGAGTCCCCCGCGGGGGAGCGCCTTGCCCGTGAACACCTCGTAGGACACGACCGCGCGCCCGAGCAGCACGGTGGCCAGGGCGAGCAGGCCCGAAATCGCGACGTCGAACGCCTTGAGCATGGCAACGGTCTGGGCCGAGAAGAGATCCAGCTCGCCGACTGCGACCGCGTGCAGGACCCAGCTTGCCATCGCGCCGACCAGCACGCTGGACCCGAGGAGCACCACGGATACGCACAGCAGCCACGGGCGTGCCCGGCGCCGCGCCAGGTCGCCCATGAACCGATTCGACACGGGCGGGCGACGGAGCGCCGCGATGGCGAGGCCGATGCAGACGGCGCTGTATGCGGGATAGAACAGCACGAGGATCGGCACGCCGCCCAGCTCGGCGCCACCGGACCGGCGCTGGAGGAGGTCGACGAAGCTCGGCAACGGGCTGACGAAGAAGATCGGAACGAGCCCGACGAGCCCGATCGCCCCCAGGAGAATCGCCGCGACCCGATGGAGGCGCCTCGTAAAGGCGGACGCATACCACGCCACCATGACGTACCAGAGGTACGGAGGGCTCACGAAAGGGATCCATCCGACTCGCCACCAGAACTCCATCTCACCGTTGAACGTGCCGAGCTGGCGGCTCACCACGGTGGTGTGGCCGGCGAAGAAGAGCCCTCCCACGACGAGCCCGCCTCCGGCGACGAAGGTGCCCCAGCGACGCTCTTCGGCATTCAGCAGCACCGAGAGCCCGAGCCACAAGATGGCGATGGTGTTGAAGAAGGACAGCGAGCGGACGGCCCAGTCGAGCACCGCCACGCTCATCGCTGGCGCAACCCGGTCCCGCTCGGGCGGCCCATCACCGTGCGGCGCCTATCGCCCCGGCGGCCCGGCTGCCCGCTCGGCAAGAGGATACGGGGTGAGGTCGCCGTGGGCGCCGACCGCGCACACATGCCCGTCGGCGTCCCATCTCAGGAGCCGCCCCTCCCGAACGATGATGGCGACCCGCGTCCGTGCGACCTTCTCGTCGGTCGCGCTGTCCGACAGCCCCCAGGCGGCGTAGATCTGCCCGTTCGTCCTGCTGATGGTCCGCTTGTCCCGAAATCCCATGCGCGCGGCGATCTGCTCGTTGCTCAACCCGTCGGCCAGCATGCGGGCGACGGCTTGCTCGCTGGGCTCGAGGAGCGCCATGGGCGACTGCTCGTCGCGCTCGCGCACCTCCTGCACCCGGGACTCGATCTCGCTGTCGATGAAGCTGCGGCCGGCCACTGCGTCCTTCAGCAGCGGAACGATCAGCTCCGGCAGCAGGTAGTTCGACTTTCGAACGTACGCGTAGTGGCTGAGGATCCCCGAGCGGAGAAATGCCCGGTAGTGCGCGTCGTCGTCCTGGATCGAATAGAAGACGACCGGATGCCGCGGAATCTCGCGCCGAATCGCGATCGCCGCGGCGATTCCATCCATGGGCCCGTCCAGCTGCACATCCATGAGGGTGGCGGTGGGACCGTGCTCGAGGCACGCCGCGACCGCTTCGTCGCCCCGGCCACACGCTTGGACGACGGAAACGGCCCCGGTGGCGTCGAGGCCTGCGCGCAGCGCCGGCCGCAGCCGCTCGTTGTCCTCCACCAGCAAGACCTTCAGCATTCCGTCTCCCGCAGAAGGCTACTCAAGAGGGCAAGCAGGAGGCAAGCACTCGTGTGCGCGCTGCAGCGGATCTATGTGCCGTGACTTCGTTCCTCAGACCGTCGCGCCGGTCATGTTGGCTCTGCGAATCTGTGTCGGCTCGATGGCGGCGTCCGAGATCGCCGGGAAGGGGGCGGGTCGCCGCCGTGAACGGCGGGCCTGAATGGCGGACTCCCTCCCCTGTCGCGGCTGGGGAGGGCAGGGGTGGGGCGGCGGGAAAAAGTTGACCCCGCAGGGGCGAGACGAATTTTCACACTCCAGGAGGCATCGTGATATCCATCACTGCATCTTGCGGTCACGACCGATGGGGGTTCGCGACCGTGGATGAGGCCGCGCGCGCGTTCAGGAGCGGCGGCTTCGTCCTCATCGTCGACGACGAGGAGCGGGAGAACGAGGGAGACCTGACGGTGGCGGCCGAGCACGTGACCGCCGAGACGATCGCCTTCATGGCGACGTATGGACGCGGGCTCATCTGCATGCCGATGACCGGGCCGCGTCTGGACACGCTGCGCATTCCCCTCATGATCCCGGAATCCGTGGACCGAGGAGGCACGGCCTTCACCGTGTCGGTGGACGCGCGCGGCGGAACGTCGGGCATCTCCGCGCGTGACCGCGCCCGCACCGTTCGCGCCCTCATCGACCCGGCCACGTCGCCGGATGACCTCATTCGGCCGGGTCACCTCTTCCCGCTCCGAGCGGCGCCAGGGGGCGTGCTCCAGCGGCGCGGTCACACGGAGGCATCGGTCGATCTCGCGCGAATCGCGGGCTGTTTCCCCGCCGCCGTTATCTGCGAGGTCATGAAGGATGACGGGACCATGGCGCGCCGTGACGACTTGGTGATCTTTGCCCGCCGACACGGGATCTGCGCCATCACCGTCGATCAGGTCGTGGAGTGGCGGCAGACCCACGAAATTCCACGTCGCCAGACAAGCGATAGCCTCGCTCCTGCCTATACTCTCTGAGGCGCGTCACGCGCCACGGAGCCCACGATCGCGACGGTCGCCCCCTACGGTTCCTGGAAATCGCCCATCACCTCGGCCCTCATCGCCGCCGGCACGATCGGTCTCGGGCAGATGGCCACCGACCGTGCGACCGTATATTGGATCGAGCAGCGACCCGCCGAAGGAGGTCGCTCCGTAATCGTGCGCAGGGCCCCCGACGACACCATCGCGGACGTGACGCCGCGACCGTTCAGCGTTCGGACGCGCGTCCACGAGTACGGCGGTGGGGCATTCGCCGTGGGGGGCGGCGTCGTGTACTTCGTGAACGATGCCGACCAACGGATCTACGCGGTTCGGGATGGCCACGCGCCCACTCCCCTGACACCCATCAACTCCTGGCGATATGCCGACTTCGCGCTCGATCCGCGCCGAGGGCTGCTCTTCTGCGTGTACGAGCGCCGCGTGTCACCGCCCGACGATAGCGGCGACGTGCGGGAGGTCGTCGAGAATGGGCTCGCCGCGATCCCGCTCGCAGGAGGTCCACCCCGGTCGCTCATTGCCGATACCGATTTCTGTGCGAGCCCGCGCCTGAGCCCGGACGGCCAGCGACTCGGCTGGCTGTCGTGGAATCACCCCAACATGCCCTGGGACGGGACGGAGCTTCGGGTGGCACGGATCAACGCGGAGGGCGATCTCGAGACCCCAGACACGATCGCTGGGGCGCGGGACGGCAACGAGTCCATCTTTCAACCGGAGTGGGCCCCGGATGGGAGCCTCTGGTTCGTCTCCGACCGGTCGGGCTGGTGGAACCTCTATCGCTCTCGTGCCGGTGCGGTCGAGGCGCTGTGCCCCCGGGAGGCCGAGTTCGGCTTACCGCAGTGGGTCTTCGCCATGTCAACCTACGCCTTTCTCCACGATTCCGCGAGCCGCGTGCTGTGCGCGTTCTGCGACCGTGGGGTTTGGCGCCTGGGAACCCTGGACGCGAACAATGGTCGGCTCTCCCAGATCGATCTCCCCTACGTCACGGTCAGCGGCATTCGGACATCGGGCGACCACGCATGGTTCGTGGGAGCGACGCCGACTGAGGGGCCCGCCATCGTCGATCTGGACTGCACGACGGGCCAGGCGAACACGATCCGGAGATCGAGCGACACGGCCATCGACCCGGGATTCATCGCGCGAGCGGAGGCGGTTCAGTTCCCATCGGAGGGTGGCGAGCCCGCGCACGCATTCTTCTATCGCCCCCGGAATCGCGACTTCGTCGCACCGCCGGCTTCGCTCCCGCCCCTCATCGTGATGAGCCATGGTGGACCGACGGGCGCGACGACCCCGGCGTATCGCCCGGCAATTCAGTTCTGGACGAGCCGGGGATTCGCCGTGTTGGACGTCAACTACGGCGGGAGCACCGGCTACGGGAGGGCCTACCGCCAGCGGCTCGACGGGGAATGGGGCGTCGTGGACGTCGCCGACTGCGCCAATGGGGCACGATGGCTAGCCCAGCGGGGGCTGGTCGACCCGCGCCGGCTCGCCATCACGGGCGCCAGTGCGGGCGGCTACACGACCCTCGCCGCCCTCACCTTCACCGACGTGTTCTCCGCGGGCGCCAGCTCCTACGGCATCAGCGATCTGGCATCGCTGGCGCGCGATACGCACAAGTTCGAATCCCACTACTGCGACCGGCTCGTCGGCCCCTATCCGGAGCAGCGCGACCTGTACGCCGAGCGTTCGCCGGTCCACCACGTCGATCGGCTGTCCAGCCCGATGATCATCCTCCAGGGACTCGACGACCCTGTCGTGCCTCCGAACCAGGCGGAGGCGATGGTCGCGGCGCTCCGGCGCAAGGGCTTGCCCGTCGCGTACATAACGTTCGCGGGCGAGCAGCACGGGTTCCGCCGGTCTGATTCGATCGCGCGCGCGCTCGACGCGGAGCTGTACTTCTATTCGCGGGTGTTCGGATTCGATCTGGCCGAGCCTATCGAGCCCGTCCCCATCGAGAATCTCGACGAGGCGCGAACCCCCTCGCCCCCGACGATCGGGTGAGCGTGAGGGGGTTCGCGCCTCCTATCACGGCCCGCCGCGCGAGCCGAGCCTGTTCGGCGTGGCCACTTGAAGGGCGCCGCGCGCCGCGGCCCGCGAATCCGTCGCGAGATTGCTGACGCCCGGTAGCCCGCACAGGATGTCGGTGTATCCCAGGAGCGTCGGACCGCTGAGGGCGCCGACCGCGTAGCAGGACATGCCGTTCGTCGGCAGCTGCGCGCTGTTGATACTTCCGGCGACCACCTGACCCGCTCCACCAATGGGCTGCACCAGGAAGCTATCTTGGCCGCCACCGAACGGTCCGTTCCACGTCAGGCTGGCCGTCGTCGATTGGTTGAGCGCGAGGGTGAAGTTCTGTGGAGACCCAGAGGGCGTGTGGAATCCCACCAGGGCGCACAGCACGTCCGACAGCGCCTGCGGAGAGGTCCCCAGCGGCAGGAGCAAATAGCAGTCCATGCCGAACGGCGCGTTGAAGTCGGTGAAGCTCGTGGCGGCAGACGGAAGTGGGCCGCCGGTTGGGAGGGTCGAGAGGACCCCGTTTGCCAGGCGAAGGATCAAGTAGCCGGACTGCGCGCCGCCGGGCTGCCAGTTCAGCAGGACGCCGCTGCTATTCGTCGTAATGGAGAGATTGCGACCTCCGATGGCGCCGCCGATGGTCGGCGTCGCGGTCGGGGTGCGCGTCTGGGTCCGCGTGGGCGACGCCACGAGCGTGTTCACCGGCGACGTCGACGTCGGTGGGGGCGAAGTAGGCGTCGCCGCCGCGCTCACCTTCTTCTCGATGAGCACGTCGTCGACGAACGGCCCATTGTCGGTGATACTGCTATCGCTTTGGAAGATCCACGCGATGTAGACGACCGGCTCGCCCATGAGGTTCCCGAGCGCCGGCGCGTTCTTCAGATCGATGACCTCGTCAAGCCAGCCGTTGGCCGTGGGCGGCTCGGAGGTCGTAGAGCGTCCCGACAGCCCGGTGACCTGGAACTCCTCGCCATCAATGGAAGCGCCCCAGTACACGTAGTCGAAGTTGATCTCCGTCTGCAGCCAGAGGCTGAACCGGACATCGCCGTCGACCGCGTCGGCGAGGCTAAACGGCCCGAAGATCATCCATGAGTCCATATTGTTCGCGTAGTTCGACGTTGCGGGGTTGAGCGCACCGGAGCACCCGGCGGCGGGCCAGGCGCTCTTCGAGCCGAAGCGCGCCTGGAATGCGACCGGTGCCCAGCACAGGCCGTTGCCGAAGGTCGCCGCCGAGTTGTCGAACGTCAGCCACGAGCTGGTCGGCCAGGAGCCCTCGAACGTCTCGCAGGTAATCGTCGTGAAGCCCGGCGTGGTGGACAGGGGCTGGGCGGTGGTTCGAGCCGATGCCATCGGCGCCGTGGCCGTGTCGACGATCGTCATGTGCCGCGGCGCGCTCGTGCGCAGCATCGGCCGCACGTCGCTCGCCGATCCGGAGCAGGACGAGTTGGGGAGCGGGGTCAGGGTGCCCGCGGCGGTCTGCGTCGGCGTGCGCGAGGGAGCCGACGTGGAGGTGGGGAGAATCGTGCCCGTCGGAGTGGGCGTGGAGGTCGGCAGGACCCCACCGGGGTCGTCGCGCTCGCGCATAAACCAGAAATTGTGGGGTTTCACGTTCGCGTTGGCGCTTCCGCCCTGCTGAACGTGTCCCACGGCGAGCCAGGTGTTTGGAAACTGGTCATGGGCCACCGCGCCGGTGTAGTCGCCCCAGCGCCCTGAGGTCCCGTTGGTGCTCGTCGCGACCTGGTGGATCTCCCAACCGCTTGTCGTGACGTCCGGCGAGAAATCGTCCCGAATCAGCGCCTCGATCGTGGGCAGGCTGCTGCCCCCGAGCACGCTGACTTCACCACCGATGTGCCCGCGCGCGTTCACCGCGACCGCGGGGTACAGAATGGCGGTGCTCGTGCTGAACATATCCGGTTGCGACACGATCGCCAGGGTGGACGGGTTGAGGATCAGCACCCGCACGAACGGGAACGGCCGCCCGGTCATGCTCGCCGAGTCCCACATAAATCCCAGCTCGGTCGAGTTGAGCCAGCCGGTCTGCATTCGCCGGTCCGCGCGCGTGCACGGATCGAGATTGTCAGGCCCAGTGCAGCTGAACGTGGCATTGCTCGATCCGGAGAGGCCCGAGACCGTCGTGATCGTCGGAGACGAGTCTGATTCCGGCCACCGGAACACATCGACTGAGGTGCTGCCCGATACGGATCCGAAGAACATCGTCGTTGTGGCGCCGGATACTGGTGTCACGGAGAAGCGGCTCTGGTTGACGAGCGTATTCATCGTGAACGAGACGTTATCGCGCAGCGCGTCGAGGGGGATGCGGGCCATCACCGACATGCTGCTGCTCGTCGCGTTCGTGTCGAACACGTTGCTTGTGAAGTACAGGAAGTTGTTGCTCACCGCCAACGTGGGATAGTCGAGCCACTTGCCAAGGCCGAAACCGAAATCCGCCGGCGTGAAATCGTGCATCTGCCACGTGTTGGAGGCGAGATCGCCCGCGCCGTGGGCGACGGCGATCCGGACACCGTTGGTGTCGGTGGAGGTCGACCCGGTCTTGACGTACTGGAGGTACCAGAAAACGAGGTCGCGACTGTTGTCCTGGGCCACGCGCTGGTCGCAACAGAAGCCCGCAGAGAAAGCGAACGGGGCTTCCGGGAAAGTCGTGGAGGGATCTATGTACGAGAAGGTGGACCCGTTGTTGGAGGATACGGCTGCGTACCAGTTGCCCGTTTGGAAGATGGTGCTGCCCTGAACGCCGACATTCGGCTCGTTGACGTTCGAGGTGCCCGATGTCGGACTGAGGGCGGTGTCGCGTTTGAGGACGAACGTGCCGGACGCTTGCGTCGTCACGTCACCCACCCGTGTCTCAGCGACCTGGCTCGCTGGCGCGGAGCCGCCTGAGTCGGCGATCGCTGATCGGCCGAGAGGCTTGTCGACCGCTGGTCCCGACGGCGGCGCAGCCAGCAGTGGCCCCTGCACGACCGTCCCCGCAGGCTTCAGCACCGTGCCGGCGACATCGCCGTTCGGCAGAACCTTGGTCACGACGTACTGGTCGACTTTCGGTTCTGCCTGACCGCTGACCGGTCCGGATTGGAGCGCCAGGAGACCGACCGAGAAGATGGCCGCGACGAGTCCGGTGATTCTGCGAAATGAGTCCACGTTCGCCTCCCTGGCGGTAACAATTTGTAACATCGGCCAGTGTAGACGCCAGGACACCGATGGATCAAGCCCGCGCTGATCCGATACTTCCCGTCATCAGATCGCCATCGCGAGGCATCGGCGCGCTGGTGCACAATGAGAGGCACCAAGAGGCTGGGAGGCATTGATGGCGATGGCGCCTGCGTTTTCGACAATCGGGAAGCCGATCCCCCGCATCGAAGGGCGTGAGAAGGTAACCGGCGAAGCGACGTACGCGGTCGACGTCGTCCTCCCCGGTACGCTCTGGGGGATCAACGTTCGGAGTCCAGTACCCAGCGCGCGCATCGTTTCGATCGACACCGCGCGAGCCAGGGCGCTCCCCGGAGTGCGGGCCGTCCTCACCGCGGCCGACATCCCGGCGAAGCGCGTGGGGCGTTCCATCAAGGACTACGAGGTCATCTGTCGCGATCGCGTGCGGTACGTTGGCGACGTCGTGGCCATTATCGCCGCGGACGATCGCGACGTCGCGGAAGAAGCGGCGCAGCTCGTCGCCGTCGCATACGAAGAGCTACCGGCTGTTTTCGATCCCGTTCTCGCGCTCGAACCGGGCGCTCCGCTGATCCATCCGGACCTTCGATCGTACGAGGGTTTTCCGGAGGGGATTCCAGAGGAGCTACGCAACGTCTGCTCGAGGCTCGTTGTCGAGCGGGGCGATCTCGCCGCCGGCTTTGCCCAGGCGGACGTCGTAATCGAGAACACGTACCAGACGCAGATCCAGCATCAGGCGTACCTCGAGCCCTACAACTGCACGGCGCGCGTCGACGAGCGCGGGCGAGCCGAATTCTGGGGGCTCAACAAGATCCCGTTCGCCCTCAGAAATGAGCTATCCGGCACCCTGGGCCTGCCCGTCGAACAGATCGTCATCCATGCCGTACACATGGGCGGCGAGTTCGGCGCGAAGGCCAGCCCGGGGGACGCGCCCGCGGCGTATTACCTCGCGCGGGCGACCGGGCGGCCCGTCAAGTTCGTCAACACCTACCAGGAGGAGCTGGCCGTGGGAACGCCACGCCACGCGGCCATCATCCGCCTCCGCACCGGCGTGAAGCGCGACGGGATTCTGACAGCCTGGGATGCCCAGGTGCTGTGGAACAGTGGGGCATATGGCGGCCACAAGCCGCCGCTGTTCAATGGGAACCTGGGCGGGTCCAACAATGCCGCTGGGTGGTGGGCCGTGCCAAATGTTCGAATCGAGGCCCTCATGGTCTACACGAACAACGTACCGTGCGCGTACATGCGGTCCCCCGGCCAGCCCCAGACGGTATTCGCGGAGGAGGCCCAGATGGACGCGGTCGCCCGCGCGCTCGGGATCGATCGGCTGGAGCTCCGTTTGAAGAATCTCCCCTCCAGCACGTTCGCGCCGGAAGCCGTGCGTCGCGCGGCGGAGGCGATTGGGTGGAACGAGCCGAAGCCGCCCCACGTGGGACGAGGCGTGGCCGTAGGCGCCCGGGGCACCGGCGCCGGGACCGCCAGCTCGGACATCACGCTGAACCCGGACGGCACCATCACCGCCATCACGGCGGTCCCCGACCAGGGTACCGGCGGCCTCACGGTCGTCGGCCAGGTGGTCGCCGAGGTGTGGGGCGTGCCGCTCGACCGGGTCCACGTGGTGCACGGCGACACCGACATGCTTCCCGTTGACGTGGGATCCGGGGGAAGCAGTATCACCAACTCCGCCGGCCACGCCGCGATGGCCGCGAGCGCCAAGGTCCAGGAGCAGCTGGCTCCTCTCGCCGCCGAGATGCTGAATGTGGCGCAGGCGGAGTGGACGTCTGGTGGCTGGCGAGAGGCCGGGCGCCCAAACGGACGGGTCGTCACAGTCGATGAGCTGGCCGCCGAGATGCTTCGGCCAGGCGACGAGCGAGCCCATGCCCAGGTGACGCTGGCGCCGGAGCGCAGTCCGAATCAGCTCTTCTCCGGTCAGGCGGCCGAAGTCGCGGTAGACCCCGAGACGGGCCAGGTGCGGCTGCGCAAGATCGTTTCCGTGCAGGACGTGGGAACCGTGATCAACGAGCTGGGCCACCAGGGCCAGATCGATGGGTGCGTCGTCCAAGGGGTGGGGCTCGCGCTAACGGAGGAGGTCGGACTCGAAGAGGGTCACGTCACGACCCAGAACCTGGGCGACTACAAGCTTCCCACGATGCCGGACGTTCCGGCTCTCGAAACGATCAACGTGAACGTGGAGACCGGCCCCGGCCCCTTCAACGCCAAGGGCATTGGGGAAACGCCGCACGTGCCCACCGCGGCCGCCATCGCGAGCGCCGTGGCCGACGCCATCGGTGCGCCAGTGACCCGCCTGCCGATCACCGCGGAGCGGGTCCTTGCGGCGATGGCGGAATCGGGGGGCCAGCGCACCGAATCAGCCCATCGGTGAGCCGTCGTCGGTGGGCGCCACCCGCCTCTCGCACCCGGCGCGCGCGGCGATCTCAACGCTCCCTCCCCGGCCCGCGCCTGCTCCAAATTGCCCCCTCCTCCGCCGCGGCGGGAGGGTCGGGTTGGGGACCCTGCGTCAGGCCTGCCCTGAGCGAAGCCGAAGGGCTCAGGGCGACCGGATCGGGGCCCCGCGGGGCTACGGGTGGGGAACGCGAATGCCGAGGTCGGACCCGAGCGCCAGGAACCGACGCCGTCGGGCACTGTGTTCCTCGCTGAGCCCACCGTCCCCGCAGAGGGAGACGCCGACATCCCCGTGGAGCAGCGACCAGTAGACATTCTGCACGCGCCACAGATCGACGTTGAATGGAAAGAGCTTGATGGCCCGGACGACCGCCGACAGCGAATCTAGAAGCCTGGGGCTCGACGGATCGCGCGCCAACTTTTCCGCGGCTCGGACCGCGCGCTGGCCCGCAAGTTGGCGAAGGCTCGCTTCATCCAGCCCGACGCCTGCGCGTCCGACCGAGGCCAGGATGCCGCGCATTCGCTCCAGATCCGGCTCGTCCCGTTCGAGCTCGCGCCGCAACGCGCTGTTCAGGACGGTCTCAGCGGCCGTCTTCAGGGAGCGCGGAAGCGGAATGCCCAGCTCGTGCACGAGGGCGACGAGCGGCGCGCGGCGCTCGAACACCTGTCGCGCGGCGCTTTCCGTCTCCTCGACAGCCGCCGCCAGCATCGGAGCGAGGATCTCCCGCTGTTCGTCTCGAAACAGCGAGTTGAGCGAGTACCGAACGCCGCCGAAGTGTTTGTCGAGCTGCCGGATTACCTGTGCAAGGTCCGCCTGTTCGAAATCCGCCGTCACCTCCTCGGCCATGGAAGCGAAATCGCCGAGATCGGCGGACCTGCGAACGCCGGCGCTCAGGTTCTGGTCGCCGAAATGCAGGACGCCAAAGGTCACCGAGTCGCTGTCCCAGGTCAGACCAGATGTCACATGCACGCGGCCAACCGCGAGCTTCGCGCTCCCGCGCTGCCGGACTTCATAGTCCTCGACGTCGAAGGCGAAATGGTAGCGCGTCGCGCTGGCGACGGTCGATCGGAATACGGAGCTGATGGCGAAGTGGGCGCCGGCCTCGAGCGGCCCAACGATTGACGGTTTCACCAGCGCGCGGTAGATGTCCGCCCCGTTGCCGCGCTCCGGCACGTTGCTCTTCGCCCCTTCGAGGATCTGACAGAACCGCGGCTCGAGGTCACGATGGAGCACGTCCCGCGCAAGCTGAATGACCCTCCCCGCGTATTCGAGGATCTGGACCGTCTCGATGCCGGAGATGTCATCGAAGAACCAACCACAGCTGGTGTACATCAGCATCGCGTGGCGCTGCATCTCCATAAGGCTCAGAACCTCGCGTCGGTCGTCGGGGCTCAGGACGTGTCGCGCGTGCCGCGCGAAGAACGCCTCGACGCTCGCGCGCGAGCGGTCGAGGATCACCGAGATGTAGTCGTCACGCGCGCTCCACGGGTCGTTCAGGTGGCGACCGGCTCGCTCCTCCCAAGGCCTCGCGACGGCGTCGCGCAGATCGTCGAGCGCCGCGCGAAGCGGCGCTCGCCATCGCTGATTCCATGAACGACCCGAATTGCAGCCGCAATCACCACGCCAGCGCTCGAGGCCGTGGGCGCAGCTCCATGCGGTGTTTTCGCGGATGTCGACTTCGTGGGTGGGAGGGCGCAACGCCAGGTACTCGCCATATACGGTGATGCGGGCCAGCGAATCGCGCGCAATCCGGCGCAGCGCGAAGGCAAGGGCCATCTCACCCCACCGATGGTGGTGACCGTAACTCTCGCCATCCGTGGCGAAGTGGACGAGCCCCGCCGAGGCGCCGTTTTCCCGATAGCCCGCCATGAGACGCTCGGCGAAACGCGCTCCGTCTGCGAGCAGCCCCTCGAAGGCGACACCGTGCGCGATCGCGCCGTCGTAGAAGAACAGGTCGATCGATTTGCCGGACGGGAGGCGGCGGCGGTATGGCATCGTCGGGTCGATCCGCCCACCCTCGACGTCCTGCCACGCGTCCGTGCCGATGCGGCGAACGCCGCGGGCCTGATCCGGAGAGAGGATGGTGAAACGGATGCCCGCCTCCGCGAGCGCCTCCAGCGATGGGTCGTCGACCGCCGTTTCGGGCAGCCACATCCCCTCCGGCGCGCGGCCAAACCGGTGCTGAAAGTCTCGGAGCCCCCAGAGAACCTGTGTATGGCGATCCTTTGCGTTCGCGAGGGGCATGATCATGTGGTTGTACGCCTGCGCGATAGCGCAGCCGTGTCCGCCGTAGCGATGCTCGCTCTCGTGGTCCGCGGCGATGACGGCGCGGTAGACGTCGGGCGCATGGCGCTCCATCCAGCTCATGAGCGTGGGCCCGAAATTGAAGCTCATCGACGCATAGTTGTTGACGATGTCGATGATCTGGTCCTCGTCGTTCAGGATCCGCGCGGCCGCGTTCGGTCCGTAACACTCGGCGGTGATCCGCTCGTTCCAGTCGTGATACGGCGCAGCCGATTCCTGGTACTCGACCGCTTCAAGCCATGCGTTCTCGCGAGGCGGCTGATAGAAGTGGCCGTGGATGCACACAAACCGATCCATGGGTCGATGGTAACTCCGGAGAGCGGGACATCACGTGTCGCCGCTGCGATCGCTCGGGGATGCGCGCGGGAGGAACGTCTGGCGAATCCTCGCCGCGCGAGCGCGCCCGAGGCGCCAGGACCGCGGCTACACCCAGGCGGGCTCTGGGAATCCGGACATTTTGGTCCAGTCCGCTCCCGTGGGAACGAGCCGCTGCTCGGCTCGAAGCTCGTCGAAGCGAAGGGATGGGTCGAGCCCTGGTGGCTGTTCGCCTCGTTCAAGTCCCCGCACGGCGTCCAGCATGCGTCGGCGGAACCGAATCACGGCGACGTCCGACGCCCCGAGGTGCTCCTTGTGGCGCGGGGCGAGCAAGCCCATGCTTTCCGTCATCGCGCGATCCTGGGCACGAATTCCCTGAATTCCGGACCAGTTCCCAGCCTTCATCGCCGCCCGGTCTTGCAGATGCATGTTGCCGCGATTGCCGGCCGGTCGGTAGCCCGTCTCGAGCCCGGCCTCCTTCTGAGAATCGACGAGGGGCCCGAATCGACTCAGACTGAAGCTGAAGAACGCGTGCGTCTCGTCGTCGATCGGCACGTAGACGCGATGGGTCGCCGTCTCATACGGCGCGCCGTCGCGCATGGTGCGGAGCGGAGGCGTGAACGTGTGAAACGGCGCCGCGAATAGCGTGATCCGCACGTACTTGAGCTTGTCTGCGTCGCTATCCGGATCTCGAATGGCGGCGTACCGGTAGCCATAGAGCGTGTCCTCGACCTCGAAGCGTGGGGCGTGGTCCCGCGGCCGTCCGCGCACGTCTGACGAGTGGAGATAATCCGTGTGAGCGGAATCGATGTCTCCTTCGAGCGCCTGGGCCCAGTTACACGCCTGGATCGTCTTGGCCAGCCCCACGCGCTCCGGCGGAAAGTGGGTCCATTCCCACTCTGGAAAGGCTGGCACACGATGCTTCGGTCCCATGTATGTCCAGATCACGCCCGCGTGCTCGCGTACGAGGTATGCTCGCTGCTTGATCCGGTCCTTGAACGTGCTCTCCGGTGGCTCGGGCGGCGTTTCGAGGATGTTCCCCTCCACGTCATACTTCCAGCCGTGGTACAGGCAGCGGAGGCCGCCTTCCTCGTTTCTACCATAGGCCAACGAGGCGCAGCGATGCGCGCACGCCTCGTCCAGGATCCCGACTCGCCCGGTGGTGTCGCGGAATGCGACCAGGTCCTCGCCGAGCAGACGCGTCCGGACGGGCGTGCAATCCGGTTCCGGCAGCTCCTCGCTGAGCAGGGCGGGCATCCAGTAGAGGCGCACGAGCTCTCCCATGGGCGTGCCCGGCCCGGTTCGTGCGAGCAGCTCGTTCTCTTCAACACTCAGCATCATGTCCTCCGCGTGCCCGGTTGGGAAACTGACCCCTGCATCATACTCGGTGCAGTCGATCTCGTCCTAGTCCGCGGCAAGGGTGCCGCGCACCGCGGCGGCGAGATCGTCGAGGTCAAAAGGCTTCGCGATATATCCGGCCGCGCCGATTTTTCGGGCGCGCTCGGCCACGGTTCCCGCGGCGCTCATGACGAGAATCGGTGGAGGATCGGCGAAGAGCTTCGTCAGCTCTGCCGCGACCTCCTCCCCGCTCAGGACGGGCAAACCCATATCGAGCACGACGAGAGTCGGGCGCTCCTCCGCCGCGCGATCGAGGGCTTGCCGGCCATCGGCCGCGCTGGCAACGATATACCCTTCGTCCTCGAGCACAGCGCAGACGACGTCTCGAAGGTCTGGCTCGTCCTCGACAACCAGCACAACCGCGCGCCCGCCCGATCCAGCACGGACTATCGACGGGCTCTGCTCCGTCAACCGGTCCTTCCGCGCGCAACACCGGGAAGCTGGACGACGAACATCGTGCCCTTTCCCTCGGCGCTCTCGACGGTGATGAACCCTCCGTGCTGGTCGATAATCTGCTGTGCGCCCGAGAGGCCGATCCCAGCGCCCTCGATATGGCCATGAACGTTGCTGCCGCGATAGAAGCGTTCAAAGATCCGCGGGATCTCGTCGGCTGGTATGCCCAATCCGTGGTCTCGCACGCGAAGTTCTGCCCACTCGTCATCGCCCACAGTCGTGACCGCGACTCCCAATTCGATGCGCCCTCCCTCGGGGCTGTACTTTATCGCGTTGGTGACCAAATTCACGATTACCCGCTCGATTCGGTCGCGGTCCCAGACTCCGACGATCGGATCGCTTGCGCATTCGACGAGAATCTCGTGCCGGTCGGACGAGGACTGCAGCTCGCTCGCAACCTCGCGCACGAGGGAGATGAGGTCGACCGGTTTGGGGTCCAGCTCGATGGGCCGACCCATCTGCAGGCGTGCCACGTCGAGCAGCTCGTTGACCATTCCATTGAGCCGCCGCGTTGCCTGATCGATGCTCCGGAGCCCCTCCAGGACCGTATCCATCGCCGCTCCCTCGGTCCGGCCCGCGCGACGCATGAGGAGCTGGGCCTGAGCTTTGACGATTGCCAGCGGATTCTTCAGATCATGTGACGCCGCAGCCAGAAACGCATCCTTCTGGCGTTCGAGCTCGATGATTGGCGTAATGTCCTGGAGCGCGGCGACACCGCCCACAATGCGCCCATCGGCGTTGCGCAGCGGCGCGCTGTTCATCAATACGGGGATGGGATTGGCGCTCGCCTTGCTGCTGATCATCAACTGTTCGCCGAGCACCGTTTCTCCCTGCACAATGGCCCGCACGAGAGGAAGCTCCTCGGAGGACATGGGGGACCCATCGAGACGATAGCGGCTGAGCGACTCGGCGGCCCAGCAGTCCGATGCGTCGGGGAGTCCGCCGATGATCTTCACGGCCGTGGCATTGCACATTTCGATGCGCCCGTCAGCGTCCGCGATCAGGATCCCCTCCGGCAGCACGTCCAGCACTTGCTGTAGATGGTCGCGGGCGCGCTCCGCCTCGGCGCGCGCGGTCTGCTCGTGGATGAGCCGCGCTCGCTGCTCCTCCGCCTCACGCATCTGCGTGATGTCCTGCCCAATGGCAACGTACCCGACGAGGCGCCCGTCCGTGCCGACGCGCTGCTCCACGGAGAACGCCGCGCTGAAGGTCGAGCGGTTCCTCCGCACGCCGTCGAGCCTGCTCGTCACTCGTCCGTGCTCCCGCGCGGCTTTGAGCAGGCCCTCGACTCGCCTCGCGGATGCGTCCTCCGCACGCACGAGTCGAGCGAGGCTCTTACTGCCCACGATCTCCGAATCCTTGTACCCGAAGATTCGCCGAGCGCCCTCGTTCCAGGACAGAATGGTGCCGTCGAGGTCGAGGGCCATGATGGCGTATGCCGTCGCGCCCTCGAGCACGCTGTTGAGGAACGCGGTCGTATCGGCGAGCGCCACAGCCTGCCGCTTCACCTGTTCGGTCTTCCTGAACAGGTCGATGAATACGTTGACCTTGGAGCGCAGGATCTCCGCGTCGATCGGCTTGACGATGTAGTCAACGGCGCCCAGGGAGTACCCGCGGGCGATGGATACGTCCCCACTAATCGCCGCGGTCAAAAAGATGATGGGCGTCTCCCGCGAGCGCTCCCTGCTGCGGATCAACTCGGCGGTCTCGAATCCGTCCACATCGGGCATGTGGACATCGAGCAGCACGACAGCGAAATCGTCATGCAAGACGGCGCGGAGCGCCGCGGCGCCCGAGTCGGCGCGGACCAGCTCGCGATCCGGCGCCGCCAGCACGCTTTCCAGCGCCGTCAGGTTCTTCACTTCGTCGTCAACGAGCAGAATCTTTGCTGCCGGCACGTCCTGGACGGCCGCGTCCTCGCTGGATACCCGCCTTTTCGGTTCAGCGATGCGGGACGTCGCCATCACTAGTAGATCCTCCGATAGATTCCACCTGTGGAGAACAGCTCGTACGCGGAACGCGCGGAACCATCGATCGTCTCGCTGGCGCCCAGACACAAGAACCCCAGACGCACCAGACTGGTTCGAAAGAGCTCATGGCCCCGCGCTTGAACCGGGGCGCCAAGCGCGGGAAGCACACCGCGGCAGAGGATCGCCTGAAACTCATTGAACGGACCGTCGGTCGCGAGATTGTGCTGGGCGAAAATCACGTTGCGCTTGAGGGATGGGCGGAAGATCGCGTTGTCGTAACGCGCTGTGTAGTATTCAGAAAAGGCTTCCCTGCCCCCTGCGCGCACATAATTCGCAGTGTACTCCTGCATGGACGCGAGGGGGAAGATGCCTTCCCGCGCCCGATTCAGGGACCAGCCGACGACGTCGGTGGCATAAAGCCGGCACCGATCGTACAGGCCCTCCTCCTCGAGGAGTATCGCCATCGAATAGACCTCTTCGCCCGTCGAGCACCCGACGTGCCAGATACGGATGAAGGGATAGGTTCTGAGGAAGGGAACCACCGCCACCCGAAAGGCGCGGTAGAAAGCGGGCTCGAAGAACATGGCGTCCGCCTCGGTGGTGAGGCTCCGAAGCAGCCGTCGCCGACTCCCTTCGTCGTGGAGCATCTTCTCCCGTAGCCCCCTCACCGTCTGAAGCTGCTCCGCCTCGACTCGGCCCTGGATCTTGCTCCGCAGCCGGGCCACCGGCATGGCGCGGTAGTCGAACCCATAGTCGTGCAACAGGATCTCCAGCAGATCCAGCTCAGCCGGATCCAGGAGGCCCTCGCCAATCAGACTGCCCAAACCGCCCACTTCCATTTAGCGATACAGCCAGACGCGCAAGAGCGAGAGGAGCTGATCGACGTCGACCGGCTTCGTGATGTAATCCGAGGCGCCGGCGTCGATACATCGCTCCCGGTCACCCTTCATGGCTTTCGCGGTCAGTGCGATGATGGGCAGGTTGGCAAATCGCTCATTCGCCCGGATATTGCGTGTCGTTTCGAAGCCGTCCATCTCGGGCATCATGATGTCCATAAGCACCACGTCCACGTCGGGATGCTTGCGCAGGGCCTCGATGCCATCGCGTCCGTTTTCTGCGTAGGACACGATCATCTTGTACCGCTCAAGCGCGCTCGTTAACGCGAAGATATTGCGCATGTCATCGTCGATGATGAGGACTCGCTTGCCTTCGAGGACCGGGTCCGACCGATGCACCTCGCGCAACATCCTGCGCTTCGCTTCGGGGAGATTGGCTTCGACGCGATGCAGGAAGAGCGCCGTCTCGTCCAACAAGCGCTCGGGGGACTTCGCGTCCTTGATGATCACCGTCTCCGCCAGCTTTCGCAGGCGAGCCTCTTCTGCCCGAGTCAACTCCTTTCCCGTGTAGACGACGATGGGCACGGTGCGATCGACCTCGTCCTTGATCCGCGTAATGAGGTCGAACCCCGACATGTCTGGTAACCCAAGGTCGAGCACCACGCAATCGAACGTATCGCGCTTCAGCGCTTCCAAAGCTTCCGCCCCCGTCCGGGCGCCGATCACCACGACGTCGTCGTCTGCGATCAGCTCCGTGATGGCGTCGCGCTGCACGTCGTTGTCCTCGACGACCAGGAGATTTCGAAGCCGGCGGTCGACGAACCCCACGAGTGTATCGAGTGCGGCGTTGAGCGATTCTTTGTTGACGGGCTTGCGGAGCTGCGCGATCGCGCCGATCTCCAGCGCGCGCCGGTGCTGCTCGGCGGCCGAGATGACGTGCACGGGAATGTGTCGGGTCGATGGATCGTGCTTCAGGAGGTCGAGCACTTTCCAGCCGTCGAGCTCGGGCAGCACCATATCCAGCGTGATGCCGTCCGGGCGGTAGCGGCGCGCAAGGGCGAGGCCCGTTTTGCCGTTGAGCGCCACGAGTCCTTTGAATCCACGCTCGCGCGCGGCGCTCAAGAGCACGCGGGCGAAACTGAGATCGTCCTCGATGACGAGGAGCACGCGATCGCCGGGCTCGATGGAGTTCCGGTCGTCGTCCACCTCGGGCTCCGCGAGAATCTCCTCCTCATCGGCCTCCCGATCCGCGGCGAGAACGGCCGCCCGTGAGCGCCGCTCCAGCGCCGCTACCGCGTCTGACGTTCGGGGGGCCGGCATCGCGATCAAGCCGGCCTTGGCATCGCCGTCGAATGGCTCCGCTCCAAGCGAGCGACCCGTCGCAGCGACTGGCTCGTACGACAGGGGGAGGTAGAGCATGAAGGTGCTCCCGACGCCGGGACTGCTGATGAGCCCGATCTCCCCGCCCAGCAGATAGGCGATCTCGCGGCTGATCGACAGGCCGAGCCCGGTGCCGCCGAAGCGCCGACTCGTGTCCATGTCCGCCTGCTGAAACGCTTCAAAAATGATCGATTGTTTGTCCGCGGGAATCCCAATGCCAGTATCGGTTACCGAGAAGCTCACAACGGTCCTGGCGCGATTCAGCCCTTCGTGATCGCTGCTCCAGCCGCGCTCTGCCCGAGCGATTTTCAGGGTCACGCTCCCCTGCTCGGTGAATTTGAAGGCGTTGGAGAGCAAGTTCTTCAGGATTTGCTGGAGCCGTGCCGAATCCGTTCGAATCGTCTTTGAAAGGGAGGAATCCAGCTCGATGGCGAAGTCGAGGCCACGCTGGATCGCCACCTGGCGGAACGTCCGCTCCACGTCATCCACGATGTCGCGGAATCGGACCTGGCCAACGTCGATCGCCGTCGTCCCGGACTCGATCTTCGAGAGGTCGAGGATGTCGTTGATGAGCGCGAGTAGGTCATCGCCCGCGGAGCGGATCGTGCCGGCGAACTCAACCTGTTTGGGCGTCAGGTTTCCGTCGGGGTTCTCGGCGAGCTGCTGTGAGAGGATCAAGAGGCTGTTGAGTGGCGTGCGCAGCTCGTGAGACATGTTGGCGAGGAATTGCGACTTGTACTTGGACGTCAAGGCGAGCTGCTCGGCCTTCTGCTCGAGCGCGTGCCGCGCTTCCTCGACTTCGCGCCGCTGCCGCTCGACTTCCGCGTTTTGCTCGGACAGCAGCCGCGCCTTTTCCTCCAGCTCGAGGTTTGTCTGCTGCAGCTCGGTCGTGAGCGCCTGTGACTGCTTCAACAGCTCCTCGGTGCGCAGGTTCGCGTCCAGCGTATTCAGCACGATGCCGATGCTCTCTGTGAGCTGATCGAGGAAGTTCAGGTGCGTTTCGCTGAAGCGGTCGAAGGACGCAAGCTCGATCACCGCGCGGGTCTCGCCCTCGAAAAGCGCTGGCAACGAGACGATGTTCAGCGGCGGAGCGTCCCCGAGCGCGGAGTTGACGCGGATGTAGTCCCCGGGCACATCGGTCAGCACGATGCGCTTGCGCTCCTGCGCACACTGGCCGACCAGACTCTCGCCGAACCGGAACTGCGTCGGGAGGTCCGATCGCTCCTTGTAGGCATAACTCGCGAGGAGCTTGAGGGTCGACTCGCCTTCGACCGTGTCGGTCACGTAGAACACGCCGTGCTGCGCCCCGATGAGAGGCGCCAGCTCGGACAGGATGAGGCGCCCGACGGTCTGGAGGTCACGCTGGCCTTGCAGCAATCCGCTGAAGCGGGCCAGGTTCGTATTGAGCCAGTCCTGCGCGGTGTTCTTCTGGGTTGTGTCGCGGAGGTTCCGAATCATCTCGTTGATGTTGTCTTTGAGCTGCGCCACCTCTCCCTGGGTTTCCACCTGAATCGAGCGAGAGAGGTCGCCGGACGTCACGGCGGTCGCCACCTCGCCGATGGCACGAAGCTGCGTGGTGAGGGTCGCCGCGAGCTGGTTCACGTTGTCCGTCAGGTCGCGCCACGTTCCGGCGGCGCCGGGCACGTTGGCCTGGCCGCCGAGCTTTCCCTCCGTCCCGACTTCGCGAGCCACGGTCGTCACCTGATCGGCGAAGGTCGCCAGCGTGTCGGTCATATTGTTGATGGTCTCTGCCAGCTCGGCGATCTCACCTTTCGCCTCGAACGTCAGCTTGCGTTTCAGGTCGCCATTCGCCACCGCTGTGACGACGCGAGCGATGCCGCGAACCTGCTCGGTGAGGTTGCCGGCCATGGTGTTCACCGAGTCGGTCAGGTCCTTCCACGTCCCGGCCACGCCGCGCACCTGCGCCTGGCCGCCCAGCTTCCCCTCCGAGCCCACCTCCCGCGCCACTCGCGTCACCTCCGACGCGAACGAGTTCAGCTGGTCCACCATCGTGTTGATGGTGTCCTTCAGCTCCAGAATCTCCCCCCGCACGTCCACCGTGATCTTCTTCGACAGGTCCCCGTTCGCCA
>Ga0070741_10002208_pt1 | contig 53801 bp, 52 predicted proteins | sample Coa_R1_4_FD_66440 | JGI IMG/M metagenome (GOLD analysis project Ga0070741, IMG submission 66440) | Surface soil microbial communities from Centralia Pennsylvania, which are recovering from an underground coalmine fire - Coalmine... | ecosystem: Environmental > Terrestrial > Soil > Unclassified ... | reverse complement strand
CCTCCGCTTCAAGGGCGATCGTGTGTTCGCAAACCCGATCATCCCTTGCAGGGAGGCACTTTTCGCGGACCTCAACCCCTCACCCAGCCTCATCCCAGCCGGTCAGACGGTGGATCGAGGTTTAGAAACCGGACATCACACGGGTGACGGCCGGGAACCCCAGGACGAACAGGAACCCGACCGCGAGGGCGACGACGGGGAAGGTCATCCGTTCTGTCGCCGACGCCGCCTGGGCCTGCACCCGAGCCAACTCTCGTGTCCGCAATGCTTCCGCCCGGGCGGCCAGCGATGCCCGCAACCGGGATCCGCTCGACGACGCCAGGGCGACGGCGGCGCCGAATTCCTCCAGCTCGACCACTCCGAGCTTGCGGCTGAGGACGGTCAGAGCCTCGTCGGGACGCTGGCGGGTCAACCGGCCGTTCCGGAGGGCGTGGTGCAGCTGGCGCCACGTCCAGCCGTCGCCAGCCTCGGCGGCGTTGACCAGGGCTCCCTCGACGCCGGAGCCGGCGGCGAGGAGCAGCACGACGAGATCCGAGTAGGCCGCCAGATCGACCAGCATGTCCTGGCGCCGTTCGGTCGCCTCGGCCCGCAGGACGGCAGCGGCAACGAGTGGCCCACCCAGGGCCGCCGCCAGGGCAGCCATGATCACCGCGGCTCCGGGAATGGCAAAGCCGCTGCCCCGGATGGCGGCGGTGACGCCGACGGCCACGGCCGCACACCACAAGCCGGCCAGAACGCTGCGGGCAGCGTGGTCTTCCAGCCGCCGGGCGGTGACGGCCAGGTCCGCGGCGTGGCGCCGGCCGGGCTTCAGCCGCAGCGCGGCGGCGCCCCGCAGGACGACCGGGCCGACCCGGTCACTAAGTCCGACTCCGAACACACCGCCGCCCGCGGCAGCCACCGCGAGGGTCGGGACGCCGCGGAGCCCGCGAACGACCAGGAGAACGCCGACGCCCATGAGGGCGCCGGCCAGGATCACGACCGTCACGATCCGACCTCCTTGAGCTGCAGCCGGCGGGGAGGCGCCGGGCGCCCGAGGCGGGACAGGCCCCAAAACCCCAGGCCGAACCAGGCGGCGGCGGCCACCCCGACGATCTGGCCCACTGGCGTCGAATAGGGCGCCAGGTAGGAAGGCTGGAGCACCACGAGTGCTGAGAGCATCGCCACGGTGAGCCCGCTGATGGCCCTGGCGGTTGTCCGCAGCCCGGCCCGTCCGGCTTCGGCGGCGAGACGCAACGCCGCCCGCTGGCGAGTCGTGCGGGCCAACGTGCCCAGGAGGTCAGCGAGCTCTCGGACCTCGCGGGATGAGGCCAGGGTGAGGGTGGCGGCCACGAGGTCGGCCATCGGGTCGGCAACCTGCTCGGCGAAGGCGTGCAACGCCGGGCCCAGAGGTCCCCGGACGCTCCTGGCCCGGAGCGTCATGGTCGCCTCGCGCAGCGCTTCCGGAGCGAGCGGAGCGGTGAGGGCGATGGCCTCCTGGATTCCCCGACCGGAAGCCACGGCGTCCCGCAGCATTTCGGTCCATGCGGCGATGGCCTCCACCAGCGCCCGTTCATCGACTCGACGGCGTCGTCCGGCCAGCACGGTCGGCAGCCCCAGTGCAGCTGCCCCGACAGCGAGACCGGCAGCTGGTGCTCCGGTGGCCGCAACGCCGACCACGGCCCCGAACGCCGCGATGGCCAGGCGCGTGAAACGACGCAGTGGCCGAGCGGCACGGGCCGGCCGAGGCGCTCGCTCGGGATCCGAGTCGTGCGTGCCGCGGGCGGCGAGGACGGCGACGGTCACACCACCGGTGACGAGGGCGCCGGCGAGCGCTGCTGTCGTCACCATTGCTCGAGCTCCTCCAGGCGGGCGGGGTCATAGCCCACGGCGGCGAGACGCTCCGCGGTCTCTGCCCGGAAGCCCGCGCCGATCCGCAGCCCGCTCCGGTCGGCGGTAAGGACCTCGTTCGACGTCACCCGGCCGCCTTCGCAGCCGGTCAGTTCCCGGATCGACGTGATCGCCCCGGGTGAGCCACCCGACACGGTCACCGGACGGGGGGACAGGAAGAGAACGAGGTCAACAGCGCCGGCGATGAGGGCAGCCGAGGCCTCGAAACTCAACCCCTCGGGAGCCATGGCGGCGTAGGTCGCGAGCCTGAACCACACGTCGCCGGACGAACGGGCATGGACGGTGGACATCGACCCCTCGTTGCCCTGGCTCATCGCCAGGAGCATGGGGAGGATTTCATGGCCTCTGGTTTCTCCGACGATCACCCGATCGGGGCTGCCCCGCAACGCGGAGCGGACCAGGTCCGCCATCTGGAATCCGCCGACACCCTCGACGTTGTCTTCCCGCTTGCACATCTTCACCTGGTCGGGATGCAGGTCGCTGAGCACATCGAGACCGAGTTCGGGTGAGTCTTCGATGACGATGAGCCGCTCCTCAGCGTCAATGGCGTTGCACATCGCCCGGAGGAGGGTCGTCTTGCCGGTGCCCGTGCCGCCTCCGATGATCACGTTGAAGCGGGCTGCCACGCAGGCGGACAGCAGCTCTTCGACCGGGCTGGGGAACATACCTCGGATGCCGAGCTCCTGAAGCCGGGTGAGTTCGCCGAAGTCGTGGTGGCGGATGACCAGGCACGGCAATTCGGTCACGCCCATCGTCGCCCACAACCGGTGCCCACTCAGGAGTTGCATGTCCAACACCGGGTGGGCGGCGTCGAACCGGCGTTCTCCGCCGGCGCCGGCCGACCCCTGACGGGCTAGGGACTGCACCAGTCCGATCAGCTCGGCGTCATTCTTGACGAGACGGGGCAGCGGCTCCTTTCTGCCGTTCGTGCGGATGAGGAACCCGACCTCGGCCCCATTGAGCCGGATCTCTCGCACGGTCGGGTCATCCAGATACGGCTGGAGGGCCGCAGCTCCGAATAGCGCGTCCAACGCCTCGCGGGCCACGCGCTCCTCGTTCGTGGCGTCCAACGGCACGAGCCCCTTCGCTGTCCGTTCGACGGCCAGCTCGGCCAGCCACTGGCGGGTCAGGCTGGCGGCCAGAGCCCGCTGGTCCTCCCGGGACAGCGGGGGCCCGTCCGCTTCCAGCTCCGCCACCGACGCCAGGAGACGGGCGTCGAGGTCGACCCGCAGCCGCTCGGCCAGGCCCGCCGAACCATGGTCGCCATTCAGGCGAGCGGCACTCACTTGGCGCTCCCGGGGAGGGCGACCAACGCCACGCGACGGGCGGCGCCTTCGGCGGCGATCCGGTCTGACACCCCGGCGTCCAGACGCACCCGGCTCAGCGCCCCGGCGTTCGCCGGCGCCGGCGCGATGTCCTCGACCACCCCGGTGCCGAGGCGGATCGAATCACCCGATGCCGGCACCGGCCCGGTCGGGGCCGACACCACTGCGACGTGGTCGCCAGCCCGAAGCCCGGGCGGGAAATGGCCCGGCTCGAGCAGGAGCCCGACGGCAGCCTCGCCGTCGCCGAGTCCCGCCGGTGAACCGAGTTCGGCGCCGAGGAGCAGCGAGCCGGGGACGAGCGCCACCGCGGCGGGGCGGCCGACCACCTTGCCTTCGTCGGAGGCGGCGATGAAGGCCATCCCCTTGGCCGGTGCCATCTTGACCGGTGCCAGGTCGGCAGCCGACACGATTGCTCCGGCGGCCACGGCCCGTCGGACGACGAGCACGGACTGACGGTGGTCGGATCCGGCCGACATGGTGGCGAAGAGAAGGGCGCCGAGCAGCGCCGCCAGCAACCCGGCGCCGACCAGGGGATAGGAGCGCCGGACGGAGGCCGACGACACGCCCGGAGGGGGAGCGGTGGCCAGATCCGGGGCGCGCCGAAGTCGAGAGGCAGAAGCAGCCAACAGAGGTCTCCTTATCGGTCGGTCGGGGTGTTGAGCATCTGGATTTCGGCCACGGGGACCGGGACCGGCTGTGAACGTTGCGGGACGAGCCCGAGGTCTCCTCCTCCGGGAGCACCCTCCGCTGTCCAGCTGACCCTCCACATGGCAGTGGCGGTGACCTGGTAGGCGTCGCCCGCCTGACCGACCGACGGCCATGACCACCGGTGAGAACAATCGCTCTCCGCGCTGTGGCTGTCGGGGGCTGGAGCGTGACCGGGCCCGGCGCAGACTTCGGTGGCGCCGTCACCGGTCTCCCACCGCACCTGCTCCAGCGTGGCCGTCACCGTCACCCGGACGCCCGGCACCTCGGCCGTCGCCGACCTCGGCGAGGCGTCGCCGTCAAGCCACAACGACGTCGGGTAGTTCACGAATGTCCACGGAGACGCCGGTGAGAATTTGGGGGCCAGAACGGGGAACTGCAGTTGTGATCTGGCCTGGTCGATCAGGTCGGGCACCTGTCGCGTGCGGATGTACACCGGTTCACGCTGGACGGCCTGGACCTGCTCCATGATCGAGACGATGTTGGTGATCTCATTAGGGTTTGGTCCGGCGGCGTCGTTGATCCTGGCCAGGTCCCGGGCATCAACGCATTGGCGTTCGAACCACTGGCCGGTTCCGTCGCCGGTGATGACGGAGCCATCAGGCCGGAGCATGGTGGCGTTCGGATCGATCTGCATGTTCTTGTAGCGGCAGGTGACCGGGCTCGGCGTCTTTGAGCGTGTGCCGTAATGCGCGGTTTCGTGGTTCTCGGCCGTGGCTTCGCAGCCATCGCCGGCGCAGGTCGTGTCGGCGCGCCGGTCCGCAAAGGCGGGGCCGGCCATCCCCGACAGCAGCGCGACGGCGAGCCCAATGGCAGCGTTGCGGCGGATCACGGCGTGCACGACGCCGTCCCTCCGTCTTGCGTCGACACCTTCCACGTACCGGCGTCGAGCCGGAGCACGGCCCGGATCAGGCTGTGATGACCTGGGGTGGTCGGTCGGGTGAAGGTGTTGTCCCGGACGCTGAAGATGCCGCCGGTGTCGTCGGCGCAGTCTTCGACCACGGCCCTGTCCCCGGTGAGTTCGAGGACCTTGGGTCGCTGCTGGTCGTTCTCTCCGCCCCGGTAGACGAGCCCCTGGGCCCGGTTGAGCTGGAAAGTGTTGAACAACGAGTCGTACTGGGGGCCGGTCGCCACGACCGAGAACCGGTTCTTGAAGTCGACCGGGTCGAACGGAGCGGCCTCCGCTCCGTAAGCGTTCACCACCCGCCAGTAGGCGAGGTATCCGTCGATGACGGCCGTCTGCGGGTTCGGGGTGGTGGTCGAGGTGGGCGACGCAGGGCTCGTCGTGGTCGTCGTGGCGTCGGTCCCCGCCACCTGTCCTCCGTCGGGACGGGCGTGGTGGGATCCGCCGCAGGCGACGAGCACGAGAGGCAGCAGGCCGGCATAGAGCGAGCGGCGGATTCTCGTCGAGGTGTACATGGTCGTCGTGTGCTTTCTCTCGCGACACATCCGAGAGCGGGGGAAGGGCCCTGGTTGCTTCCGAACCATGGAACGGTGGATGAACTCGGTCATGATGGCGTTTCCCGTACAAACTTCGCAGAGTGGCTGCAATCGTCAGAGACAACCACGCTCCGTCCGAGCAGTGGCCCGTCCGTGTTGCAGAACGGCCACTCCGACGGGGCGACGACGTGCTGGACGAGCGTGGACGCGCTCGGGCGCTTCCACAACGCTCGACCACGGGAGAGGCGGGGAAGGAGGTCCGCCTCAACAGCGGTCAGGTCCAGCAGCGTCTTGGTCTCGGCCACCTGATCGGGCGCCTGGTGGAAGAGGATCCGTGTCTCCGTATCGCCGAGGAGTCCGGCGGCGATCTTGGCTAGGGCGGTGCCGTCGTCCGCCTGCGCCCGGAGGTCGGCGATGCGATGGGCGACGGCGAGGTTGGCCACGCCGTAGTCCCGGCACAGCTTCCAGCTGGCCTGGAGATGGCGGACGGACGCTGGGTTCGACAGCAGCGCCCACGCCTCATCGATGACCTGGATGCGTTGGACCCCGTCGCGTCGGGCCAGGTGGCCGGCGATCCAGGCGGTCGCGGCCGCCATCACGACGCCGAGGACCGTGCCGTCGCCGTGGACGCCGGACAGGTCGACGACGACCCCTCGATCTTGGCGTTCGGTTCGGACCGTCGAGGCGCCGTCGAACATCCCGCGCAGCTCCCGGTCGAGGAGCTTGCCCAGCCCGAAGCGGAGATCCTCGACCGAGCGCGCCAGGGCCTCCACGGTCGTGCCGGCCCGCTCGGCCATCTCGGTGGTGGGGGTGGCGAGGAGGTGGGCGACGTCGAGCAGCGTCGGGTTGCGCTGGTCATCGCCGGCGAGGGTGTCGAGCACCCAGCCGAGTGCGGCGTCCTCGATGGGCGTGAGGTCGCGGCGCAGAAGGCAGGAGAGGATGGCGGTGAGGAGACCCGCCCGCCGCACGCGACCCTCGTCACCTGGCACTCCGGCGATGTCGAGAGGGTTGAGCCGGACGGGGCCACCCGGCCGCAGCGCCAGCACCTCGAGGCCCAGGACCCGGGCAAGGCCCCGGTATTCGCCCTTCGGGTCGCAGACCGCCAGCCAGCGCGGGGGCTGGTGGCGGCGCCGGATACCGACCCACCGGTGGAGCATGGTCTTGACGGCGGCGGACTTTCCGGCGCCTGGGTCGCCGAAGACGATCATGTTGGGATTGGCGGCGGCGCCGGCGGCGTAGGCGTCGAAGGGGTCGAACCGGTAGGCGCCGTCACCGAGCACGCCGGACCCCAGGCAGGCCGAGCTGCCGGCCGGCTCCGGCGGGGCCACCCCCGGGTAGAGGACCGACAGCTGGGCCGTCGTCGCCCGCCGGCGGTGTCGCATCACGGTCACCGCCGCCACCCCGATGGGATGAGCGGCACCGGCAGGGTGACGGCGAATCCCTCCGCCTGCCGTCCACGGCACGTGGCGAGTTCGATGCCGGCTGCCGCCGCGACCGATCGCGCCTGCGACTCAAGCTCATCGAGCTCGTCGGCATCGCAGGCGGACAGCACGACGAATCCGGAGTAGTCGAACTCGGGGTGGCCGGCGACGAGCTCGTGCTCGCGGGCCGTGAGTTCCCCGCGGGTCGCTTGCTGCTCGGCGCCGACCCGGAATCCGATTCGGCGGCGCTGCTCCTCGTCTGAATCGAGCTTGGCGGCGAGCCGTTCCACCGCCCGGCGCGACGCACGCAGACTGACCGGTTCGAAGACCACGCACACCGCCCGGATCAATGGCAGGGCCAACAGCAAGTCGGCCGTCCATCCTGGCGGGACTTCGGACCGGGGCCACTCCACGACGTGATAGGCCCGGTGCGCCGTCGCGTCGACCAGGAGTCGGCTCCGGCTCTCTGCGACGCACATCGGACCCGCCGCCGCCACCATCCCGGCCGCCGCCGGAAGCAGGGCCAGATGGTCGGGCGATCCCCTACCGATCGGATCGAGCCGGCGGCGCAGCATCCTGCCGAAGTTGGCGGGGTCGAGCGGGGTCGATGCGAGTCCGGCGCCGGAGAGACGGTCGGTGAGCAACTGGACTTCTCCCATCAGCACATCGACCACCCTGTCCGGGCCCCCGCCTCGGCGTCGACCGGCGACGGTGACGGTCACGAATACCTCATGATGGGCTTCGCCGGCCAGGAGGTCGACGACCTCGCGGTAGGAGGCGGAGGCCGGCCCGTTCGGAGGACCTTCCTGAAGGGGCCGACCCGCTGGGGCGGCGAACGATACCCACCGCAGTGACGTCACCGGCCCGCCCTCACGGCAGAGGGGAGCGAGCGCGTCGCCGAAGGTGTCCAGGAACCGAACCTGCTCCGACTCGTCGCAGAGCAAGAACGGCGCAGGCGCCGCCACCCGCAGTGTCGCCGCGGCGATTCCGTTGCGACGATCCAGCCCGACGAGGACCGGGCCGGCGCCGGTGTCGGCCTCGATGAACCGCGACCGGGTGAATGAGCGCGGGAGCACGAGCTCAGGCCCCGGGAACGGGAACGGAACCCGGAACCGCTGGTGGCGCCAGCGGATGGCGCGCCGGATACCGGCATCGAGCGATTCCAAGATTGGGGCGCCGCCAATCCGGGTGAAGGCCATCCCGAGGCTCGCCACGAACGGCATGGCTGCGAGCGTGGGCGAACCAGTGCGGGAGACAATGATCACTGCGATGGCGAGACCTGTGCCGAGCGAGATGATCTGGGGAGCGCCGAGGCCAAGCATCCATCCCGTCCGGTCCGGTGTCGGCAGACGATAGGTCCTGCCGGTCATGACGGTTCCTCCGAACGGTGTGGTCGGCGGTCCGTCGGCCGGGCCGTACCAGCACGGGTCCCGACAGGTCGCCCGGGGCCCGATCCGGCTCCCAAGCGCCGGCGGCGGTCATCGGCGGGCCCGACGGCGGCGACCGAGACCTCACGGCCGGCCCCGCTGGGCAGCGCCTTGGTCGCTCCGGGGGCGGCCCCGGAGCCGATGGAGGTACCTCCGGCGAGGCGGGCGAGACGGGTGGGGTAAGCGGCGGCGGACATCGCTGTCTGGGCGCCCCGGGCCGGCGAACGGGAGATGCCCTGGGCCACCACCGCCGTCTCGAGCAGCGGCAGGAGGCGCAGAACGACAAACGGACTGAAGGCGGCGAGCCCCATGAGGGTCGCCCCGCCCAGGAGACCCGCCAGCGAGACGCCCCCGCCTCCGGCCGAGATCGACCCAGGTCCGCTGGCGTCCCCTGCCCCGAGGGCCACGGCACCCACCGCGAACGCCAGCGCGATGGCCAGCTTGGAGATGATCAGCGCCAGACCGAGCTCGCACAGGCGGCGGAACATGCCCCGGGCGGCCGGCCAGATCCGGGCGGCGAGCACGAGCGGAGCGAACGCCACCAGCAGGTAGACGAGAGCTGATCTGACGACCAACTCGGCCCACACCAGGAGCGCTCCGACCAGGAAGACCGCCATCAGCAGGGCGGCGGCCAGCCCGCCCGTCACGACCGAAGCCTGGAGGCCGAACCCGCCGACGAAGCGGCTCAGGTTCTCAGGAGTGCCGTGGAGCACCAAAGCGGTCGCCTCGTCCGTGACCCGCAGCAGAACCTCGGTGACTGCCACCACGACCGCGACACCGAGCACCGAGAGCGGGACATGGCCGAGGGCGCTGCGCAGCATCCCGAGTGGGTCGCCCGCGACGAGGCCCTGCAGCAGGGCGAGGAAGAGGAAGGCGACGGCGAGCGTGGCGGCCAGGGTCGTCACTGTCCGCATCAGCTCACGGCCCTGCGGGCTCGCCCACCAGCCGGAGGCGAAGTTCGGCGAGGCAGGCCCCGAGAGGGCGGAAATGAGCTCCTCGCCCACCGCCCGGCAGGCGTCGGCCAGCCAGCCGACGAAGGCGGCGGCGATGCCGTGCACGATCGGAGTCGCGGCCTGGCCCGCGATGTCGCCGGCGGCGTCGGTGATGACGGTGACCGGGTTCGGAAGCCCCATGGCGGTGATCATGCTGAACCAGCCGGTGTGAAGCCATCGACGGCGGTGAGAAGAGCCGCCGCAGGGTCGGCGCCGCCGGGGAGCCGCACCGGGCGGGGCCCGGGCGCCTCGTCCATCCGGTCGAGGCGCCATCCGCCCCGTTCCCACAGGAGATCCAGCGTCGCCAGGCGCCACTCGGAGTAGACCGGCCGGCCCGGTGGTGCGACCACTCTGGCGAACCAGACCTCGACCCGGCGGGAAAGCTCGTCGGCTCCGATCTCCCGGGTGGCCAGGGGTCCCTCCCAGACCCGGGTCGGCCCACCCGGGTAGCCGGCGGCCAGGCGGGCCAGATCAGCGTCGAGCTCCGCCACCAGTCGGTCCATGGCCCGGATGGTGGCCATGCCCCGTATGCTGGCCTCCGCCTCCGGCAGCGGCAGGCGCGGATACGTGGCGTAGGCAGCGAGAATCCGGAGCGCGGCGGTGGTCGGCGTCTCCCGGACGGAGCGAAGCGACTGGCCGGCGGCCGGAACGGCCGCTGCCATCGCCGGTTGGGCCGCAGGGGCGCCCCGCCGGGGGCCGCCGGGTACGACCCGGGCGATGACCACCAGGGACGCCACCGCCAGGATCCGGACGGCTGTGGTGCGGTTGGGGCTCCTCACGAGGCCGCCCGGAACAGCATGTTCACGATCGTGGGGGCCAGGCCGGCCAGGATCGCTCCCACCGCGCCTCCGATGGCCAGCATCCGGCCCCGGGTGGCGTGGAGGCCGTGCCCGCCTTCCTTGGACAGCCCGTAGATCCCCGCCCCGACGAGGATGCTGGCCAAGGACCCCCACAGGGCCAGCTGGCTGAGCCACGAGATCAACTGAGTGATGAGTTGCGCCCCGGGCATCCCCGCCGACGTCGGCGAGACACTGACCTGGGCGAGCAGCATGGCCGGCATGGCCACCTCCTTGGGCTTGAGAACCTCTCACTCCTAGAACTGGGCGCGCCGCGAGCGAAACGCGACAAAGAAATTTCAGAAATCCCCGAAAAATCGCGTCGCGTTACCGGTTCCGCGCGCCCAGTTCTCTAGGTAGAGGGCTCGTTCGCCCCGATCCCGGGACGGTTCCGAGCCGACGGCCCTACCGCCCGCCGGGCGGTTCTCACCAAGGAGCACTGATGCATCTGAGACGGGTTCTGTACACGGTCGAGGAAGCGGCCCGCCTCCTCGGCATCTCATCTTCGACGGTCTACCGCTGGGCCCGGGAGGGCGAGTTGCGAACAGTCCCTGTGGGTGGCCGGATGGTCGTCCCTGCCTCATCCCTTGAGCAGCTGCTCGGACTTCCTGACGCTGAGGGAGACCATGGCACGGGCGAGCCTGACGAAGCCGTCAACGAGGTGGCGATCGCCGGGCGACTGGTCGCGGAGCCCGTCGTTCGGGAATCCAAGAAGGGCCTTCGCTATGCCACCATGCGCCTCGCGATCCGAGGAGGCAGTCCGGCCAAGGAACCGTTCCACGTCGTCGTGGTCGCTTTCGGTGTCTGCGCAGAGCTCCTCTCCGGGCTCAAACCCGGCGACCTGATCCGGGTCGACGGCCGCCTCGGTCAGCGGGACTGGACCGCCGAGAACGGCGCCCGCATCGGCGCCCAGCGCGTGGTAGCGGAGCGGGTGCGAGCGCTTGAGACCGCGGGCCAGGTGGCGTCATGAGCGCCCTCGTGCACACCACACCACTCACCGGCCATCTCGTCATCGATGACGAGTACGACCGCGACCGGGCCTCCGACGGCTTCAGCCGATTCGGCGCCTACCTGGCGATGCGGCTCCCCCCGATCGTGCAAGCTGACCCAGACGTGCTCTGCGATCCCGTCCGCTGGGCGGTCTTCGCGTGGGCGACCGCTACGGCACCCGTCATGTCGCCGGGATACCTCGGGTGGAGCGGCCCGATCGAAGACATCAGGATGGAGTGGGACGACGGCCACCTAGCTGTCGAGACCGTCCTCCGGGCCGAGCTGCCCGGCTACCTCCGGGGATGGAGGGGATGGGACCGGGACCGCGATGGCAACCATTGTGAGCCCTGGTACGGCGACCGGACGGCGCTCACCCGGCTGACGCTCTATGCCAGGCTCCTCGAAGTCCCGCTGCCCGCGCCTCCCGAGGACGCGCGTTGCCGAACCGAGGTCGTTCTGACCGCCAAGGCAGCAGTCAGTTCAGTGGCCACCGCTGTGGACCACATCTTGGCGCCGGTCCTGGAACACCTCTCCGGTTCGGTCGTCGCCCGACCGAGCGTCGTCAGGAGGGCCATTCGATGACTGCTCACGAGTCGATAATTGGTGCCGCCGCCGAACGACTGCTGTCTCCCGATGATGTCGCTGCCTTCCTGGGCGTGCCCGTGACAACTCTCTACCAATGGCGCTACAAGGGCATCGGTCCCCGGGGGCTACGGATCGGACGCCATCTCCGCTACCGCCAAGAAGAGGTGAACGCCTGGCTGAGAGCCTTGGACGCAGACGATGCTCATCGCCAATCCGCGTAGCGCCTCGTACGATCCCGGCTCGCCTACCGAACAACTTCGAGAGAGGTCCCGATGAAGGGCACGGTCGTCCGCCACGGTCCGAGCTGGAAGTACCAGTTCCCGGTCCTCCAGGACGGGCGGCGGCGCTGGGTCAGCAAGTCAGGGTTTCGGACGAAGAAGGAGGCGCAAGCTGCGCTCTCCCAAGCGCTCGCCGCTCATGCGCTGGGTGCGCCAGTCGCATTGGGCAAGACCACGCTTTCCAGCTACGTGAGAGACGAGTGGTTACCGGTTGTGTCCCACGCCCTCAAGCCCACAACGTTTCTGAACTACGAGAACATGGTTGAGCAGCGCATCCTTCGGCATCTTGGCGATATCAGGATGGGTGAACTCAGTCCGGCCGCTATCGCCCGCTGCTACGCCTCGCTCCGAAAATCCGGCCGGCGGGACGGCAAGGGCGGCCTGTCGGAAACGAGCATCGAGCACACACACCGGCTTCTGCACAAGATCTTGTCGGACGCCGTCCGAGCCGGGTTGCTTCACCGGAACCCGGCAGATGGCGTCATCAAGCCCCGCCGCCGCCAACGTGAGATGCGCGTCTGGACCGCCGAGCAAGTCCGCGGTTTTCTCGAGGCGACGGCCGATCATCGCCTCGGCCCGCTGTTCACGTTGGCGGCCATGACGGGCATGCGCCGGGGGGAGTTACTCGGCCTTGAATGGGACGATGTCGACCTGGTCGAAAGGACTGTCGTCGTCCGCCGCTCACGCGTCGCGGTCGCCTACGAGGTCTCGACGGGCACTCCGAAATCAGGTGACGGCCGTCTGATCGACCTCGACGAGCGCACGGCCTTGACCCTCCGAGCATGGCGCAAACTACAGCGGGAGGAGCGCTCCGCCGCCGGCTCGGAATGGGCCGGGTCATTCGCGGTCTTCACTGACGGACTCGGCCGTCCGATGCACCCGCACGCTGTATTCGGCTACTTCGAACGGGCGGTTCGAGACTCCGGCTTGCCGGCCCTGAACTTCCACGGCCTCCGGCACAGCCACGCCACGGTCCTCCTGCAGGCAGGAGTACCCGTCCGGGTGGTCGCCGAGCGCTTAGGACACGCCGACCCGGCCATGACATTGCGGGTCTACCAGCACGTCGTCCCGGGCATGCAGCGGCAAGCGGCGACCCGTGCGGCGGAGATCGTCTTCGGGTCGTGACTCCCGGAACTCCCGGGTCGCCGCCCTCCGGCTACCGCACGGCTCGCCCACAATGGGCGCTTATCTCTCGCCCTCCGTACGAACCTGGGGCGGACCTGGAGCCGGCTACTCACTTTGTGAGCTGCACTTTTACCCTGCTCGGGCGGGTCTCTGGCTCAGGCATCCAGGCGGGCGTGCGACGACGACGGCCAAGTCCACTTCACGATCCGCCCGCCGTTGAGAGGACGCCGCCTGAGCAAGCGGTTGTCGCGCTTATCCTTTGTGGGAGCGCTCCTCGACCCGGATGTCTCTGGCACTAAGGCGTCGCGAGCGTAGCGGTGTTTCGCATCGTGGAACGCGGACCGTGCCAGGTTTGGGACCGGTGTGGGATTCTGGCAGTTGGCTCCCCTGCGCGGGGCCGCCTGGGTTACTTTTGCGCGCCCGAGGAGATCCATGGAGATGCGGCACCTGCTCCATTCGCCGCGAGGAAAGGTCCTCGCCTGCGCTTGCGTTCTCGTCACTGGGGCCGTCGGCGGGCTGCGGCTTGCTCACGGCGCGAACAATGGTTTGGCCACCGTGCATCTGGCTACTGAGGGAAGACCGGCAGCGGTCGATGATGCAGCGTTTCATCGTGACCTCAGGCTGGCCCTTGTGCCACTGCTCCAGCATGCCGTCAGCCTGCGCACAGTACTTCGAGATCTCGCTGGGCCTGGAAAGGTGAACCCGGAGGGGGCTCGGCACGTCCTCGAACCGTGGGCGGAGGACTTCGCTTCGGCTCGAGATCTCGTGGCGCGCCTTCCCGTGGGTGCCGGCCAAGACCTCATTCGGGATGTCACTGCTACCGCCGCGATGCTTTACCGGGAAGCCGCTCTCAGTCCTGCCAGCTCCTCAGGGACAGCCAACGAAGCGAGCGCCGCCGCTCGGGGCGCGTTGAGGCTGCAACTCATCGGGGATCGTGTGTTCGACGTCGGACGCCGGCTACTGGCCGCCAGGCAGACGAGCACCGAGGACATCCGCGGCCTTCCCGATTCAGTTCCCAATTTCCGTGCCGAAGGGCTCGACCCGAGCCAGGACAACGATCCTGAGCATGTCGTTCCGCAGCCGTCGCCGCCCGTGGAGTCGGGTTCCGACGCCGTGTCCAGTCAGTGGGCAAGTCAGCACCGGACGGGTCTTGCGAGGGCGAGGGCCACCCTCGAGCTCGCGCTCTCCGGAGCTCCAACGCCCCCTTCGGGGCTCGATGAGCTTGTCAGCCAACTTGGTAGCACCTCACCGACTCGACCTGAGGCCGCCGAAGGCGTCACCCTCCTCCGCCTGTCCTTACTCACCATGGCTGAGTCCCTTCGTCACCAGGGAGCCACGACGAACGACCCTGCCGTGGACCGCCTTCGGTTGGTCGCCCAGCGACAATGGGGTTTGGCTGCGACCCTGCTCCAGAATGCGCGGCTGATCCCGTTGTCAGACCTCCGTCTCTCGAAGAGTCCCACGGATGGCGCGCTCTGGACCGGAGGCCGGTTCGGTGGGCATCCACCCCCGTTACGCCCCGGAGAACCAGCGGACCAGGGCATCCCAGGCGGACTCCGGCTGCCCACCCCCGCGGACCTCATAGGCCAATGACGGAAGGTATCGACGCCCATCACGCCCGTCAGGCCAGCGACAGGACGAAGTCAGCGAGCTGCCTGACCTTCCGCACCTCGACGACATCGCTACAGGCCGGCGCGTAACGGCTGATGACGGAATCCCTGGTGTCCCACATTGCCTGCGGCTCAGGATTCAACCAATAGAGCCGGCGGACCTTCTGGTGAACCTCGTCCAGGATCTCGGTCCGTGGGTCGCGTCCGTTGCTCCGGGCATCCCCGGCGATGAGCACCGTTGTCCGAGGTCCGAGAGCGCTGGAGTATCGGTTTAGGAACCCCTCCAGGACTGCCCCGTAGTCACTATGCCCGGAATCCGAGACGACCCGCGTGGTGGCCACCAGGTGCCGCACTTCCAAGCTGTTCGGAGAGGACTCGAGCAGGTGCGTGACCTCGTCGACGCCGTCGACAAAACAGAATGACCTGACGTGGGGAAGCTCTTCGTGGAGGGCGTGGAGCAAGAGGATGAAGAAGCGGGCAAACTCGGCGACGGATCCGGAGATGTCGGCCAGCACGACGAGCTCCGGCCGCACGTGCCTTGGACGGTGGAAGGCGAGGTCAACCGGAACGCCGCCTGAGGCGAGGGAACGCCGCAGCGTCCGGCGCATCTCTACCCGGGGCGAAGAGTGGTGCTGGCGGCGCCGGGCGAGTCGTGCCGCGAGGTGGCGGGCGAGCGGCCGCACCGTCTCGCGCAACAAGGCCAGTTCGGCGGGAGTGGCCTCCATGAAATCGATGTCGTTGACGTCCGGCACGGCCAACGAGCTGATGGCGTCGCTCGCCAACAGCCGGCGGCGGACCTCCTGGACCACCAGACCTTCGAGCGCTGCGAGGCGAGCTTGCAGGTCGGTGACGCTCGGACCGTCGTCGCCTTGCGCCGCCAGTTGGATGGATCGGCTGAGCAGCTCGGTCAGATCGAGCCTCTGCAACGTGCGGCGCAGGTGATAACGCTCACCGCAGAGCTGGTCACCGCTCAGTCCTGCGAACATCTCCACGGCGAGGCCGGCGAGAGACCGGAGGGCGGTCAGGTCGCCGCTCTGCAGAGCGAGGACCAGATCATCCGACAGGCTCCCTGTCCTGGTCGGGCTTCTCCCGCCCGTGACCACGGGGGCAGGAAGCAACGTGGCGGCGAATGCCGCTTCGAAGACCGGAAGATGCTCCTGGCGTTTGACCAGGGTGGATCGGAGTGCCATGCGGAACTGGTCGCGATCGGCGACGTCGATGACCGCTGCGGCCCGCACCGCGTCGAGCAGCTGTGCTGTCGACACCACGACGCCTGCTCGCCGTAGAGCGGACGTGATCTGCTCGATGGCCTCGAAGACTGCGGCTGCCAGCGCGCTGCCCAGCGCTTGAAGTTCGCCAGGCGCTTGCTCGCCCATGCGCCGAAGCGTAGCGTCCCGCCGCATTCGTCCATCCGGGATGTTCGTGGGAGGGCTGTCGTGTCGAGCAGAGTGGTTCCGGGTGGCCGGCTCGTACGCCTCGGCGCAGTGGTGCCTTCCTCGATGTCCCCGGCGCTGCTCCGGCGAGTGGCGACGCTCAGCGAGCGGGCCGGACTCGACGCGATCTGGATCGCCCCTTTCGGCCACACCACGACAAGCTCAGACGAGGACATGCTGGCGATGCTCGCCGACGCGGCAGAGGAGACAGGCACGATCGTGCTGGGAGCGTGGCTCAGAGACGTCCCCTCTCGCTTTCCCCCGCCACTGGCCGGGCGCCTCGAAGTCACCGTGCCCATCGAACGGCGCAGGCCATGTCCGGCGACTCTTGCCCGGATCTGGTGCGTAGCTGGGCAGGTGAGACATTGGCCACCCGGCGATCTCCTCGTCGTACCGGCGGCCAGCCTGGCGCCACCGCCGCGCCCGTCCCGAGCGAAGCTGGCCGTGGCCGTCCCGCTGTCGATTGGCCGGACGACAGCCGAAGCCGAGGCGCGAGCAAGAGATGACCCTCTCTTCGCGATGGTCGGGTATCCGTCCCAGGCCGGCATCTTCGGGACTCTTGAGGAGTGCCAGCAACAGGTCCTCAGCCTCGCACGGGCCGGTGTCGTCGATGTTCGATGCATTCTCCCGTCGACTCCCGACGTCCATGACGTGATTGCCCAACTTTCGGCCGTCCCGATGGGAGGTCGCCCAGGCCGTTCCGCATTGCGGTACGGCTCTCGTGACAGCCTCGTCGACCCCTGGATAGCGTGCGACCAATAGCCGTGCTGAGCAGGCGATCGGGCCACTTCGTTCAAGGGGGGACCTTGACCAGGTACATCACGCGCTTCGGCTCCCTCGACCATTATGAGAAGGGCCGCGTCGAGGTGATCGACGACGATCCCACTCGTTATGCCTTCTCGAACATCTTCGAGGTCGCCTCGTTGTCCAAACCGTTCGAGAAGGTGGCCGTCGCCAAGAACCTGGAGTACGTCCTGGAAGTCATTCGTGGCGAGGGAATCTCGGAATGGCGGGTAGCGAACCACGACGAGAGCGTCCTGGTGCTCGACGGCGAGGTCACGATCCGTCTTGCCAAGCCTGACCCGGCAACGGTTCCGGCGGCCGATGTCGGTGGGTCCGTCGCGCTGGCCGACGCGCCTACGGGGCCTGCCATGGGGGCGATCATCGCCCGCCGGGGTCATATGGCACTCCTCCCGGCGGGGGCGGCGTACCAGTTCGAGGCCGAAGCGCCAAGCGTCATGCTGCAGCAGACAATCATCGGACACGACACCGTCGAGCGTTGGGCGGAGATCATCCAGACCCACATCTGAGCGCGGGTGCACTGACCTCAGACCAGCGAGAACGAGGAGGACGACGTGACCGACGTGGCCCCTGCCGATGTGCGGTGTGGCGAACCGAACGAACTCGGCTACCGGAGCTTCCAACTGGGGGAGTTCAGGTTCAGCCGTGACGAGTATTTCGCCTATGTCACCTGGCCCACTGGGCGCCACGTGATGTCTGTGGACAACTTCCTTCGGGCGTTGATGCGCGACATCGCCTGGGACTTCTTCTACGGCACCGTCAACTTCGACGGCGTCGTGGGAACGATGAACCACTACGGGACGGTCGATCTGTTCGCCGGGCGTTACAACGATGCCTACCGCAAAGCCGAGCTCGACCACATGGAAAATTTCGAGACCCCGGCGATCAGGGACACGTTCAAAGCCATGCTGGCGGACTGGGTCATCGAGGGTTTCGACCCCTTCGCCAGCCCTGAGGAGACCGCCACACCCTTCGGGCCCAAGCGTGGAGGCAACCTCGAGGCGATCACCCGCAAGCGGGTCACCGCCAGCCGCATGGTGAGCGTTCCGGGAGACGAAGGTCTGCGCAGCGACAGCGACGGTCACCCGGTCAACCGCATGTTCGCCGACGTCAGCCAGGACGAGCCGGAGGTTCAACCGGAGCCCGGATTCGAAGGCGAAGTGGCTGCCTTCAATCTCTTCGCCTATCTGTCGCGCTCTCCGGTCACGTGGAACCCGTCCGTCGTCTCCGTCTGCAAGGACAGCCTGTACTGCCCGACCACGGAGGAGTACATCTTGCCGATCATCCACGGCAACGACCGGGTGGAATGGTTCGTGCAGCTGTCGGACGAGATCTACTGGGACGTCGAGGACCGTGACACCGGAACCAAGCGGTCCAAGGTCACCATGAAGCCGGGTGACGTCGCGGCCATGCCGGCCGACATCCGCCATCAGGGTTATGCGCCCAAGCGCTCGATGCTGCTCGTGTGGGAGAACGCCTCACCGGCCATCCCCGCCTTGATCTCGTCCGGGCAGCTGCCAAGCGTTCCCGTGGCGCTCTAGCGAAGCCCCGTGCAGACCCGCCTCTTCATCGGAGGCCAGTTCGTCGACGGGCTCGCTGGCTCCACGATGGAGGTGCTGAACCCGCACGACTGCTCGGTCATCGCCGAGGTGGCTGAGGCCCGAGCCGAGGACGTCGATCGAGCGGTCACTGCTGCGACCGCGGCCCTCCCCGCCTGGGCTGCGACCGGGGCGGCCGATCGAGGATTGCTGCTGCTCCGGCTCGCCGACGCCATCGAAGCCAACGCCGCCGAACTCGCCTGGTTGGAAACCGTGAACACCGGGCATCCGATCCGGGACACCAGCCGGCTCGATGTCCCACGGACAGCAGCCACCTTCCGGTACTTCGGAGGCATTGCCGACAAGGTTCAGGGCTCCGTCGTGCCGGTCGACACCGGGTTCCTCAACTATGTCGTCCGAGAGCCGGTCGGAGTCGTCGGCCAGATCGTGCCGTGGAACTTTCCGCTGATGTTCTGCAGCTGGAAGCTGGCACCGGCCTTGGCCGCTGGCAACACGGCCGTGCTCAAGCCCGCCGAGCTCACGCCGCTGACCTCGCTGCGGCTGGCGGAGCTCATGGTCGAGGTCGGCGTCCCCCCGGGGGTGGTCAACATCGTCCCTGGATATGGACCAACAGCCGGCCAGCGCCTGGCCGAGCACCCGGCGGTGGCCAAGATCGCCTTCACGGGATCCACCGCGGTCGGGCGCCGCATCGTCGAGGCGTCGGCCGGCAACCTCAAGCGGGTCCAGCTTGAACTCGGCGGTAAAGGCGCCAACGTCGTATTCGCCGACGCCGGTCTCGACGCCGCCGTGCAAGGAGCTGCCTTTGCCATCTTCCACAACCAGGGACAAGCTTGCATTGCCGGCTCGCGGCTCGTCCTCCACGAATCCATCGCCGACGAGTTCCTCGAACGGTTCTGCGCCCTGGCCCGCTCGATCCGTCTGGGCGAGCCGCTCGAACCAACCACGGAGATGGGTCCCCTGACGTCACCGATGCATCGCGACCGGGTCCTGGCCCATATGAAGGTCGCGCTCGAGGAAGGTGGCGAGATCCTGGCGGGTGGCCGCGCCCCGGAGCAACCCGGAATGCTCGGCGGCTGTTACGTCGAGCCAACCGTGATCCGAGCTGACCCCCGGTCACGGATCTGCCAAGAAGAGGTGTTTGGCCCGGTCGTGGCGGTCACCATGTTCAAGACCGACGACGAGGCTGTACGGATGGTGAACGGCACTGACTACGGGCTCGGAGCCGGTCTCTGGACGGCAGACGTGTCGCGGGCCCACCGAATGGCGGCGGCCTTCCAAAGCGGAATGGTCTGGATCAACTCCTATAAACGCGTCCACCCGGGATCACCCTTCGGGGGCGTGGGCAGGTCGGGCTACGGGCGGGACATGGGCTTTGAAGCGATGCACGACTACACCTTTCCGAAGTCCGTGTGGGTGAACGTCGATGCCCCTCCCGTCAGCTTCTACCCCCGAGGGTAACGGTGGCGGAAATCACCACGCTCGCCGATGCGGTGGCCGAAATGGTCCACGACGGTGACGAAGTCGCCCTCGAAGGTTTCACACACCTGATTCCGTTTGCCGCCGGGCATGAGATCATTCGTCAGCGCCGCCGACATCTCACCCTGGTGAGGCTGACGCCCGACGTGATCTTCGACCAGATGATCGGCATGGGATGTGCCAACCGCCTCATCTTCTCGTGGGGTGGGAACCCCGGGGTCGGATCGCTGCATCGCTTCCGGGAGGCCATCGAGCACGGCTGGCCCAGCCCGCTCGAGATCGAGGAGCACACCCATGGTGGTATGGCCAACCGGTACCTCGCCGGAGCGTCGGGGCTGCCGATGGCACTGGTGCGCTCGTACACCGGAACAGGGTTGCCTGCGGTCACTCGTCAGGTGGCCACCGTCAGGTGTCCGTTCACCGGTCGTGCCCTGACGGCCCTGGCCGCCCTCAACCCCGATGTGGCCATCATCCACGCCCAGCAGGCGGACCGGGAGGGAAACGTCCAGCTGTGGGGCATCATCGGTGTTCAGCGTGAGGCGGTGTTGGCCGCCCGCCGCTCCATCATCACCGTCGAAGAGATCGTTGACGTTCTCGAACCCCGCCCCGGGGCGGTGATCCTGCCGGCCTGGGTGATCGGCGCGGTCACCCTTGCGCCGCGTGGGGCCGCACCCTCGTACGCCCACGGCTACTACGAGCGGGACAACACCTTCTACCAGGCATGGGACGCCATCAGCCGAGAACGCGTCACCTTTCTCGAATGGATGGACGAACACGTCCTCGACACCGCGCGCCGATGACGCCGACACCATTGGATCGGGTGGCCACATGGACCGCCGAAGAGATGATGACGGTGGCGGCGGCGCGCCAGCTGACTGACGGTCTGGTGTGCTTCGTGGGAATCGGCCTTCCGAGCACGGCGGCCAATCTCGCCCGGATGACCAACGCCCCGCGGCTCGTCCTCGTCTACGAGTCCGGCACGATCGGGTCGAAACCGCGACAACTGCCGCTCTCGATCGGAGATGGCGAGCTGGCTGAAACCGCCGACGCGATCGTGTCGGTACCCGAGATCTTCAACCTCTGGCTGCAGGCTGGTCGCATCGACCTGGGCTTCCTCGGAGCGGCCCAGCTCGACCGGTTCGCCAACCTCAACACCACGATAATCGGCGACTACGCACAACCGAAGGTGAGGCTGCCCGGCTCCGGCGGAGCGCCGGAGATCGCCGCCTTCTGCCGTCGGGTGATCGTGGTCCTCCGGCAGTCACCTCGCACATTCGTCGACCGCCTCGACTTCGTCACGTCGGTCGGCCATGGCGATGGAGAGGGAGATCGGGGTCGGCTCGGCCTCCCTGGCGAAGGACCTGCCATGATCATCACCGACCTGGGTCTCCTGCAACCCGATCCGCTCACTCGTGAGCTTGTCCTCACGCACACGCACCCTGGAGTCGACGTCGACGAGGTACGAGCGGCGACCGGATGGGACCTGATGGTGGCGGAGCCCGTGCGATGCACCGACCCTCCAACGGTCGAGGAGCTCACCACGCTACGGAGTCTGCAACGAGGGAGGGATCCGACATGATGGCGTTCACGTACGATGCCCTCCCCGGACGAGTTGTCTTCGGGAAAGGCGCCGTCGGCCGGCTCCCGAGCGAGGTGGCGGGGCTGGGGATCGAACGGCTGCTGATCATCTCGGATGCCCAGGCGAAGACTGTTGGCGACTCGATTGTCGGCGCACTCGGGTACCGCTGTGCCGGGCGGTTCACCGAGGTTCGCCAGCACGTCCCTGAAGCACTGGCCAGCCAGGCCCGAGCGCTGGCCCGCGACGTCGGCGCGGACGCTGTCCTCACCGTGGGCGGAGGCTCAACCACGGGGCTCGGCAAGGCGGTCGTCGTGGAGTGCGGTGTTCCACTCTTGGCGGTGCCGACGACGTACGCCGGTTCGGAAATGACCCCGATCTACGGGATCACCGGGGTCCACAAGGTGACGGGACGGGATCTGCGGGCGCTGCCCCGTGTCGTGATCTACGACCCCGAGCTGACCGTCAGCCTCCCTCCGGAGGTCAGCGGCCCTAGCGGCTTCAACGCCCTTGCCCACTGTGTAGAAGCGCTCTACACCCCGGCCACGAACCCCGTCATCGGTCTCATGGCCGAAGACGGCATCCGCTCCCTCGCCCGAGCCCTGCCGGTGGTGGTGGACGACCCCGCCGATGTCAGCGCCCGCACCGAGGCCCTCTATGGCGCCTATCTGGCCGGTGCCGCTCTGGCCGTTGCCGGCACGGCGTTGCACCACAAGATGTGCCACGTGCTCGGGGGAACCTTCGGGCTCGTGCACGGCGACGTGAACGCCGTGCTGCTGCCGCATGTGGTGGCATTCAACCTGGCCGCCGTCCCGGACGTGATCGCCCGCGTTGCCGCAGCCCTGGGGCGTGGCAACGTCCCGCACGAAGCGCCGGCCGCCCTGGCCGATCTGGCCGCCCGCATCGGCGCTCCCACCAGCCTGGCGGCCATCGGCATGCCGGCCGATGGCCTCGATGAAGCGGCCGAGCGAGCCGCGGCAGAGACCGGGTGGAGCAATCCTCGACCGGTGGATGTCGCCGTGCTGCGACAGCTCCTCCAAGCCGCCTACGAAGGCGCCATCCAGAGCCTGAGGTGAGAATCGCTGTTACGGATGGCGGAACGGAAGCCGTGACAGCATCGAAATCGCTTCGGTAGCGTCGTCATACCCGCGCCGGCGAAGCCGCTGGATAGGACCGGACCGGGTGCTTTCGTGGAACAGGGGGGGCGTCGAGATGACGCTGTTCATAAGCCTGGTCATCGCGGGTGTGATGGTCGGGGCGCTCTACGGCCTTGTGGGCTTCTCGCTCACGTTGATGTTCCGTTCAACTGGGGTCTTGTCGTTCGCTCACGCAGGGTTCGCGTTGGTCGCCGCCTACCTCTACGCCGGGTTCTCCTGCAATGCCGGGTCGGGGGGCGCCCAATGTGGTGACCCGGTCCTCCCTCCCTATGCCGCCGCGGTTGTATCTGTGGCCGTGGCGGTCGCGCTGGCTCTGGTCGTCGAGCGGCTGGTGATCCGACCACTGCGATCGGCCAACGCGGTGGTGAAGTCGATCGCCACCGCCGCCGTCCTCGGTCTCAGCGCCGGCGTGATGTTGCAGGTCTACGGGCCGCAACCCCGGGCTGTCCCCGCCAGTCAACAGCTCGTCGTTCAGGGCGGCTTACGGTTGGGCGACGTTGTGATCAACTACCAGCAGGCGTCCATCTTCGTCGTGTCCGTCGTCCTCATCGGCCTGCTCTCGCTGGCGCTGCGGGGGACCTGGTTCGGGCTCGGGGTCAGGATGGCCGGCCAACGTCCCGAAGTGGCGCGACTTCTGGGTGTGAATCCGGTCCAGGTGGCCAGGTTCAACTGGGCCGTTGCCGGGGCGCTGTCCGGCATCGCCGGTGTGCTCGTGGCTCCCATCACCGTCGTCAACATCGGCACGTTCTCCTTTCTGCTCGTCAAAGCAGTGGGCGCCACGCTGATTGGCGGGCTTATCTCCCTGCCGATCACCTTCGCCGGAGGTATCGCACTCGGGGTTGTGGAAGCGGTCCTGCCCCGGTACTGGCAGGCCCCCGGGGCGGCCGACGTGGGGGTCGCCGTGGTCGTCTCCCTGGCGCTCTTCATCAATCACCAGCGCCTCCAGCTGCTGGGGCGAAACGCCCATATCGAGGAACGGACCGAGCACCGCACCCTCGGCGGTCTCGGCTTGTTCATCGCCACGTGGGTCGTGGCAGTAGAACGCACTCTGCGTCGGGTTCCCCGATTGCTGTGGGCGGTCGCCGCACTGGCGGTGCTGGCCTTCCCGCTGCGCAACGACTACTGGGGCGCCGTCGGATTGAATGTCCTGTTCTACGTGCTGATGGCGGTCAGCGTCCTGCTCATCACGGGTCTCACCGGCGAGCCGTCGCTGATGCAGATGGCTTTTGCCGGGATCGGCGCCTACGCCGTGGCCTACTGCGGTGGCCGAAATCTGTCCTTCGCCGTCGGTGCACTGGTCGGCATGGGCGTGTCCTTCGTCATCGCCCTGGGAGCGGGGTGGGCGGCGCTGAGATTCCGGGGTGTGGCATTCGCCATCTTCTCCCTGACCCTCGGCGCCCCGATCAGCACGTACCTGCTCGGTCAACGATGGCTTCGAACCGACGTGCAAGCACCCGAAATGTTCGGCGTCGACCTGCTCAAGAGTCGCAGCGCTTTCGCCGTCTTCGCTCTGATCACCGGTGTGGTGCTCCTCCTTGTGCGGAACCTTCTCCGTTCGTCATGGGGTCGCAGCATGAGGGCGGTCGAGGACGGCCACTCAGAGATCCTCCGCCACTCCGGGGTCAGCCCGACCCGGACGGAGGTCGTCGTCTTCGGGTTCTCCGGCGCGGTGGCCGCCTTGGCCGGCGCCGTCTACGCCCTGATCGTCTTGTCGTTCACGCCGCTGCAGTTCATTCCCCTCGTCTCGATCACGGTGCTCCTCACCGCCTTTATCGGGGGCCTTCGGAGCCTGTGGGGGCCGGTCATCGCCGGCATCATCTTCGGCTACGGGCCCGTCGTGGTGTCGCAGTTCGGTTCGGAGCGAGCCAACGCCTATCCCCAGATCGTCGGAAGCCTGCTGGCTCTGCTGCTGGTGATCTTTGCGCCCAATGGGTTGTCTTCCATCGTGTCGGAGGCCAAAGAGGCGCTGACCTGGCGTCCCGCCAGGAGAGTTGGTTTCCGAGGGCCAGCCCTCCGGCTGTCGCCCGGGTATCAGGTACGAGAGGAGGTAGGAGCATGAGTCGCGGATGGGGGAGCGTGATCGGGGCTGGTGTTGTGCTGCTGTGGTCGGCGGCTCCGACGATCCCAGCTCGAGCCGAAGGTGGCATCTCCCTGTACGACGCCCGGGCTGTCGGCGCAGTGATCGACTTCAATTTCTTCGCCCCGCAAGCGGTGTTCCCGTTCCCGTTCCAAGGTGGGGTGCTCGAGTCGACCAGTGTCGCCACCAGTTCGCCGCGAGGCTTCGGGTTCGCTGGTATGGCGCCGGTACCGGCGGCGACCAGCATCGGGATCCTGGTTCCACAGAAGGATCCCTTTACCGGTGGCGACGTTCCGCCTGAGGTGCAGGAGGCGTTCAAGTCCATTGACTACACGCAACTGCCGAACGGCTGCCAGGCGCTGTTCCCGCCGGTCAAGGAGGGATACGACGAAGTCAACTGCGGTGGCCCCAACCAGGACAACCCGGCCTTGGCGTTCACATATGCTGGGTTCAACGGCTACAGCCGGGCCAGCGGCAACCTCGACGACCCGATGGCGACGCGGACGCTGTCGCGCTCCAGAGCCGACGACATCGGTCTCCCATCGTTGCAAGCCACCATCCGGCAGGCTTGGACGGAGGCGGTCACAAGGGTCAACGAGCACGGCCTTCCGCAGGCCGAGTCGTTCGCCTACCTCGACAGCATCAAGCTGGCCGGGTCGCTGGTGAAGATCAACGGAATCTCCTCCCACACGATCGTGGCGACGGACGGCACCCCGGCGGGAACGGCGGCGGCGACCTTCCTCACGGTGCGGGAGGCCTCCGTGGCGGGCATCCCGGTCGTGATCGGACCGGACGGCATCTCCGTCGATAAGAACCAAGTGCCGCAAACGTCTCTCAAGCCTCTGTCCGATCAGGTCGCGGCGGCTCTTGCCGGCGCCCGGGGGCTGTCCGTCCGCCTGGTTGGAGCTCCCGCTCCTCATGTGCAGGGCAACGAGGTCATCGCCGAAAGCTCGTCACTCGAGATCAGCTATGCGAGCGAAGCGCCCACACCCATGCAGGTCGCCTACCGGGTGGGCTTCACCAAGGGCGTTGTGAACGCCGTTCCGGCCGTCGCCAGCCCCGACGTCGACCGTGGGACGGCCCTCCCCGCCGTGCCCACCTCGCAGCCACCGGCACAACCCGCGGAGCCCGAATCCTCGACCGATCGCGGCTCTGCCGCGCCGGCGGCCTCCGATGTCGCCGACACCGGCGGCACGGCCGTCGACGCGGCGGTGGGTTCTTCCGCTGACGCCGGGGCGGCCAACCTTGGGAGCGGTGTGGCGCCATCGTCAGCCCGTGCCGACGGTCTTGCCCAACCAGCCGACGGGGCCACGACGTCGCTCGCTGCCTCCAGCCGCAATTCGTTGGGGGACCTACGTCGCCTCGCTCCGGCCGTCGGGCTGGAAACGCTCCCGTCGAGAGGGCTGCGCCGGGTCTACAGCGGGATGATGCTGCTGGGACTCGGGGTGGCCGTCCTCGCCCGACTACCCCGCCAGTCGTGGTTGCATCCCCGACGCGTTGCCGCCGGCTGATTGTCCAGAAGGAGACGAACGATGACCAGCATCGATCTTGGTAGCCAACGGGTACTCCGTGACGGAGAGCATCCGCTGTTGCTGGGGGAGGAGGCTGAAACCTTGTTCCAACCGGTCCAAAGTGTCCGTGAGGGGCTTGCCTCGCTCCGGAAGCTCGACTGGAGGCAGGCGCTCGGCGGGATGTTCATCCTGGCCGGCCTTCTCGCTTTGGCGCTTGGCTGGTTCGGCATCGCCCGGACGTCCAAGACCTATGAGCAGCTCTCGTTCTTGCTCTCAGGGGGCCTCGGAGGCGTAGGCCTGATCGGTGTCGGAGCCGTGCTCCTCACGTCCTATGAGCACTTCCTCGATCGGTTCGCCATCGCCCGACTCGAGGCTCGTCTGGATCGACTCGAATCGACGCGGGAGTCGGGTGAGAGTCGCGATGGGGACTGAGATGGCCGGCGACGTGGCGCTCCTCGCCAACGGTACGGCCGCCCCATCGTCTTCAAGTGGAGAGCGCAAGTCGCCTCTCCTGGGGGTCGATCAGGTCACGGTCCGCTTCGGGGGGGTCGTGGCCAACAATCAGGTGACGATGTCCTGCCAGCCCGGCGTGATCACCGCGCTTATCGGACCGAACGGCGCGGGCAAGTCGACGCTGTTCAACGTCATCACCGGCGCCCAGCGACCCAGCGGCGGCCGGATCTTCTTCGAAGGCGAGGACATCACCCACCTTCCCGCCCACGCTCGGGCGAGGCGTGGGATCGCCCGCACCTTCCAGAACCTCTCCGTGGTCGGCTCCGTCTCCGTCTTGGAAAACGTCGAGATGGGAGCGGCCCGTTTCCGGCGGTACGGCTCGGTGGCGGGGTTCCTGGCGCTGCCCAGCAGCCGGCGGCAGGATCGCTTCCTGCGCGAGATCGCCTGGCGGGCCCTGGAGACCACCGGCCTGGCTGCTGTGGGCCACCGGCGGGCCGGCGACCTCGCCTACGGTGACCTCCGGCGCTTAGAGGTGGCCCGGGCGCTCGCCCTCGGGCCCCGGATTCTGCTCCTCGACGAGCCCACCGCCGGCATGGACCAGGCCGAAACCGAAGAACTCGGCACCGCTCTGCTGGCCCTCCGGGACCGGTGGGGCCTCACCATCCTCGTCGTCGAGCACGACCTCACCCTGGTCCGTCAGGTTGCCCAGGACGCCTGGGTGCTCGACTTTGGGACGGTCCTGGCCGGAGGTCCGCTGGAGCAGGTCATGCGGGACCAGAAGGTGATTACCGCCTATCTCGGTAGCTCAGCGGGCGAGGCCTGACATGCTCGAACTGCGGGCCGCCAGCGGATCCTACGGGCAGATCCAGGCTGTTCGAGGGGTCGACTTCGCCGTCGCTGACGGTGACGCTCTCGTCCTGCTCGGCCGAAACGGGGCGGGGAAGTCGACGGTCCTGAAGCTGCTCGCCGGGGTGCTGCGACCGAGCGCCGGCCACGTCCTCTTCGATGGGTCGAAGATCGACGACCTGCCTCCGGAACGACGGGTGCACCTGGGGATCGTCCTTGTGCCGGAAGGACGGGGCATCTTCCCGGCCCTCACCGTCGAGGAGAACCTGCGAGGCGGCGCGTACTGGCGGCGCCCGAACCGGAAGGCGACAGCTGACGACCTGGTCGAGGTCCACGACCTCATGCCACGGCTGGCCGAGCGGGCCGGTCAACTGGCCGGGAGCCTGTCCGGCGGTGAACAGCAGATGGTCGCAATCGGACGGGCGCTGATGGCCAAACCGAAGGTCCTCCTGCTCGACGAGCCCTCTCTCGGGCTGGCGCCTCAGGCGGTGGAGTCCCTTTACGAACTCCTCGCCGCGCTGGTCCAGCGGCGGATATCCCTCGTCCTGGTCGAGCAGTACGCCGAGATGGCCCAACGGGTCTGCACCCATGCCGTCCTGTTCGACAAAGGCAGGGTCGTCGCAGCGGGCCGGGCGGGAGACGTGGCCGCCAGCCGGGAGCTCGTCGACGCCTATCTCGGAGGCAATGGAAAGAGTGACAGGGCCCGATCGAACCATCAGGCTCCGACGCGATGATGAAAGGAACGGTTGAGACCATGGGGGAGCGAAGGAGACGAGGCCCGGCGCCGGCGTGGGCCGGGCTCGGGTTGGTGTTCGCCCTGCTGACCGCGGCCTGCGGAAGCCTCGTTGATGCAGAGCAGGCCGCGCCGGTCCGAAACGGCGCCGCGCCGGCAGCGAGCCCCGGCGATACGGCCCCGGTCGCCGGCGCCGCCGACGGACCAGCGCCGCAACCAGCGCAATCCAACGGTCTGTCAACTCCCGTTCAGAGCGCAGCGCCAACGGCAGGCAGTCTGTCGGACTCGTTGAATGGCGCCGGAAGCGCAGCCAAGGCTGGCGCGGCGACAAACGCGGCCGGGGAGGGTCATCCGACCGTTGGAACGGCGAAACCCACAACGGGCGTAACGACGGTGGGACCAAAGGCATCCGGGCCGAATGAGGGGGGACCAGGGGCCGGGGGACCGACGCCGGGGGGCGCCGAGCAGCTGCCCGACTCGATCAGCATCAAGGGCCCGGACTCCCAGGGCGTGTCGGGCACCACGATCCGCGTCGGAGTCATCGCCCCGGTTTCCGGAGCCGTCGGCTTCCTGGGCGAGAACGAGGTCGACGCCGTTCGGGCCTTCTTCGAGAGCGTGAACGCCCGCGGCGGGATCCGGGGGCGGCGGTACCAGATGATCGTGGTCGACTCGCAGTTCGAGCCGTCGGTGGAGGCCACAGCCACCAAACGCCTGGTGGAGAGGGATAAAGTCTTCGCGCTGATCTCCCCGTTCGGTGATTCGACCGGACCCTACGTGACCGCTCGCGGGGTCCCGAATATCGTCTTCGGTGTCACGCCGCCGGCCTACTCGTCCAAGTACCCGACCACCTATCCAGTCGGGTTCAACGTCATCGACGCCGTGGCGATGGAAGCCCACCAGTTGACCCAGGTCCTCAAGCTGCCGATCAAGTCGGTCGCTCTTCTGTACGGTGGGCAGAACGCCCCCTACGCACCCTGGGCCGAGTACCTCAAGCCAGCCTGGGAGAAGTACGGCGTAACGGTGAAGAGCCTGGACCGCTTCGATATCTCCGACGGTGACTGCACCCAAATCGTGATCAAGCTCCGAAACCTGAACATCGACTACTGGGCCCTGGCCCAGACCGTCGGATGGCCGATCTGCCAGCAGGCTATGGCCCGCCAGCAATGGACACCCCCCCTGGGCCGCGGCGGCCCCTACACCCCCGACGAGCACTTTGTCGGTCAGGCCGGGCTCGCCTCCAAGGACATCTACGCCATGATGAACGGCGTCCAGATCCGGCAGAACAAAGGCGAGCCGTATCCCTGGTCGCCGGACGGCAAGGCCCCCGAAGTCGACAACTTCATCGCCAGCATGAAGCGCTTCAGTCCGTCCAGTTCGGACATGGGCTCCCTGGAGAACGTCTGGTCCCAGGACTTCTGGGTGGCGGCCAAACTCCTCCACGAGGCGTTGCGGCGCCAGACGGATGCCATCACCTGGGAGGGCGTCAACCGGTGGATCCAGGGCCAGGACAACTGGGTCTCTGGCCTGCTCAGCCCGCTCGGGTTCAAGCCGGACTGCAAGAAGGCGACCCCCGAGTGGATGTTCCAGTGGAAGGTTGACAGCGACGGGAAGACGCTGGTTCAGAGCGATTGGAAGCCCTACGGAGGTCCGGTGAAGCTGCCGGTCGAGGTAAAGAACGCCATCGTTCCGGGAGCCGGTGACTGCTATCTCACCAAGATGGCTGACGCCAAGCTCTGAGGGTCATCCGATCGGGATACGTGGGCGCAACTCCTCCGTCATGCGGCGGGCTGCCTCTTTCACCAGCGAGGCGAAGCGGCGGGACTTGGCCTCGGTCATGACGGAGGAGGACGCCGCCACGGACAACGCGGCCACCGCCCGGCCGTCGGAACCCAGCACAGGGGCGGCCACGGATGCCATTCCCGGATAGGTCTCTTCGTAGGAAGTGGCGTAGCCACGCTCACGGACGGCCTTGAGGGTAGAGACAAGCGCCGCGGGGCTGGCCATCGTCCGGCTGGCGAAGCGCTGGAACCCCCGCCTCAACGTCGCCTCCAGCACATCGGGCGGGGCGAAGGCCAGCAGGCACTTTCCGGAGCTGGAGGCGTAAGCCGGCACCCGCTGGCCAAAGTTGCCCATCTGAGCAAACGACGTCGGATTCTCCATCCGTTCCAGGTAGAGGGCATCGGTCCCGTCGAGGACGGCCAAGTGACTCGTTTCACCGCTGGACTGTCGGAGAGCCTCGACGTATCGATGACCGACCTCCCGAAGCTCCTGGGCCATCACCGCCTTCTGGCCAAGCTCGAAGAGCCTGAGCCCAAGGCGGTACCGTCCATCGCCTGTGCGCGTCAGCAGGCCCTCCCGGACGAGCGTGGTGACCAGCCGATGGACGGTCCCTTTGGACGTATTGAGCCGCCGGGCGAGCTCGGTAACCCCCAGGACCGGCTCCGCAAAAGAGAACTGCTCGAGCAGCTGCGACGCCCGGCGCACCGAGGCGACTTCGGTTCCCGCCATGCTGAGAGTCTAGTGTTTCGCATAGCGAAACAGAAGGGGTGACGGTAGCCCCTCACCTCCAATACGTTTTTGGTGCGCGACGCGGAGGACTTGTGCCCAAAGGGTCCATTGATCGTTCGGGGGGGACCATGCCTGAAGTCGTGCCTGTCGATGACTTCGTGAATGCCGAGTGGTACCCGGGATTCACGCCCGGACGTGACCACGCGGCCTGGATCGCGGAACCCCTCGACACCTTCCGCAAAGAGGACGAGGACCGGTTCTGGTTCCTCGACTTCCACTGGCCCCGCGGGCTTTCCCCCATGGGAATCACATACGCCGAAGACTGTTCCAGCTTCGCCGCCCAACTGGCGGCCGAGGCGCTGCCGCTCCCACCGGGCCGGGGCATCACCCAACGGCTGGCGGGGACGCACCTTTACGAGTCAGAGGTGCCCGTCGACTCCTCGTGGGAGATCGCAGCTCGGGCTGAGCGGCTCGGCCGCAACCTTCCCCGGTTCCTGACCAACTTCAGCGACATCTGGGCCGAGAGCGTCCTCGAATTGGAATCTGGCCTGCAGTACTTCGAGCGCTATGACTTCAAGGGTCGCTCGCTGGACGAACTCGGCCAGTACGTGGTGGACGCACGCCGGTTCCACAAGCGGGCGTGGGAGATCCATTTCGAGATCATGTACCCGCTCCTGGCGAACTTCCTCGGCCTCTACGGGGTGGCGACCAATGTCGGGATCGACCCGGCCCAGGTCTCGAAGTTCCTTCAAGGTGAAGACACCAAGATCATGGAGGTGGACCGGCGACTCTGGGACCTCGCCGCCGAGGCCCGCCGGCTCCGACTCGACGGAGTGTTCGCTAAGACGCCGCCCGACGAGCTCCGCCGGGAGCTCGCCGCCCAGGGTGGCAACGCGGGAATCTGGCTGACAGCCTTCACGAACTTCCTCCAAACCTATGGGTGGCGGACTGAGGGCATCGCCGACATCAACCTCGAGTCCTGGGTCGAAAACCCCACTCCGGCGCTCGGCACCATCAAGACCTTCCTCCAGATGGAGGACGTGCATGACTTCGATAAGGCCCGGCGCCAAGCGGTCGAAGAGCGTGACACCGCTGTCGAAGAGGCGCGATCCGGATTGAAGAAGGAGCAGCGGGCCGCGTTCGATACCGCACTCGAAAGCTGCCGCACGGCCAACTTCTCCTGGTGGAACGAGGAGCACAACTATTACATTGATCTCCGCGCCATGATCCCGATGCGCCGGGGCTGTCTCGCCCTCGCCGAGACGCTCGGCACGGACGGCGCTGACGACCTGCTCTATGTCTTCTGGCCCGAGCTTCTCGACTTGGTGGCGCGCCGGCGGAAGGTTGCCGACCTGCGGACCCTGATCACCGCCCGCCGCGAGTACTACCAGCACTGGCTTGATCGCCGGCCGGCAATGCCGAAGGTGCTTGGAACGATCCCCGACAGTGTCACCGATCCTGTCCTGATCGAGATCTTCGGCATGCACCACCATTTCTTCGAAGGCCTCAAGTCAACCGAGACCGAGACGCTCGTCGGTCTCGCCGCCTCTTCTGGCAAAGCACGCGGCCGGGCCCAGGTACTGCACGGAGCTGAGCAGCTTCACCTGCTCCAGCCCGGCGATGTCCTGGTCTGCGAAGCGACGTCGCCGAACTGGACGCCCGCCTTCGCCAAGATTGCCGCCTGCGTCTGCGACGGAGGCGGTTCACTGACCCACGCGTCGATCGTGAGCCGGGAGTACCGCATCCCCTGCGTGGTCGGACTCAGCCGGGCGACGTCCGCAATCAAGAGTGGCGACCTCGTCGAGGTCGACGGCACCAAGGGCATCGTTCGGATCCTCCAGCGCGTCTGATCCTTCCGTCCATACCTCACGCGGACTATCCCGCGTGATGACGACCCAGAGAAAGAAGGAGTTGCCAACGATGGCCTCTCGAATGACCGGTGATCTCCTGCTCCTCGGCACCGTCCCCCTGCATGACACCGACGACGTCTTCCGGACCTGCGGCCCGCTGTTCGGTGACGCGGTCACCTGCCTCCCTGACGGGGAGACTGGTCCCCGGCAGTTCTGGGTCAACTACGAGGCGCACTTCCTGTTCCATCCCCATCCGAGCGTCGAGACGGAACAGAAGCCGATCCCCCCGCCCGGGTTCCCCGAGTACTTCCCGAGCCACCTCTTCGCCACCTACTACTTCCACCTGAAGCCGGGGGTGAAAGATCTCAAGTTCGAACGGCTCCAACGCATCGACGATGCGCTCGAGTCCTACCGTCTCTTCCGGACCTACCGCGAGGACGGGACGATTCCGGACAACGTCCGGTTCCAGGTGTGCCTGCCGTTCCCCTCCAGCGCCTTCGCCTGGTTCTTCCGCAGCAACTTCGAGCAGGACTATCCAATCGTGCAGCAGGCGTATGAGGCTGCCATGGCGGAGGGGCTCAAGCAGCTCTTCGACGAGATCCCCGCCGACGACCTGGCGATCCAGTGGGACGCGTGCTTCGAGCTCCTCGACATCGAGCGCCTGTTCCAATGGACGGATCGGGACGGGGCCTGGGAGCGCTTCGCCGGCCCCGTGAGGCGGCTCTCCCCACTGGTTCCCGAGGAGGCCCTGCTCGGCTATCACATCTGCTATGGAACTCTCGGCGGGTGGCCGATGCGGGAAGCGGATGACATGATGCTGAGCGTCCGCATGGCCAACGCCGCCATCGAAACCTCTGGGCGGGTTGTCGACTATGTGCACCTGGCCGGTCCGCGAAGCCTCCGCACCGACGACCTCGACTTCTACCGGCCGCTCCAGGAGTTGCGGCCCGGCGACGCGAAGATTTACCTCGGGCTCCTCCTTCCCGAGGACGGCGAGATCGGCCTCACTCGTCGCGTCGCCGCCGCCCGCCGCTACCTGCCCGAGTTCGGAATCGCCGGGTACTGCGGCTTCGGGCGCCAGCCAGGGCTCGACCCCAAGACGACGCTCCACAACCATCGCGACGCGGCGAACGCCGTGATCAGCTGAGGTTCGCACACCGTGCGATCCAGGCCGGTGGTGGGAATGTGGGCTGGCCGCCCCTGGTCCTCCCCGCCGGGTGTTTCCGCCGTCCCGTTCCCACCGCCGGCCTTTGTCAAGCAAGGAGCAGACGAGTGTCGAAGATTCTGACCACGCATGTCGGCAGCCTCGTCCGTCCCACGGAGCTCGTCGACATCCTCCGACCCAAGGAATACGGGGAGGCATACGACGAAGGCGCCTATCAGGACACTTTGCGAAAGTGCGTGGCCGAGGTCGTACGCCAGCAGGCGGAGTGTGGCATCGACATCGTCAGTGATGGGGAGTTCGGCAAGTCGGAGAGCTGGTCGCGCTACATCCGCGAACGCCTTGACGGTTTCGAATGGCGGAGTACGGCGACCACACCCCAGTCGCGCGATGTCGTCCCCTCTGGTACGGACAAGCGGTTGTTTCCCGAGTTCTATGAGGAATATGGACAGACGCAGGGCTTCGTCGGCATGGCCGGGGACTGGGTCTGTATCGGGCCCGTGCGGTACACGGGCCACAAGCCCTTGCAACGAGACATAGAGAACCTCAAAGCGGCGATGGTCGGCGTCGGCGCCCTTGACGCCTTCTTGCCAGTGGTCGCTCCCGCCAGCGTGGCGCCGTCGCGCGAAGACGAGTTCTACAGCAGCGAAGAGGAATACGTTTTTGCTATCGCCGAGGCCTTGGCGGAGGAGTACCGCGCCATCGTCGACGCCGGCCTGATGGTCCAGATCGACGACGCGCATCTGACGGTGATGTACGACCGGATGGGCCCGGAACGACGAGACGAATTCCGCGCCTGGGCAGAGCTACGAACTGAGGCTCTCGTCCACGCCTTGCGGGGCATACCCCCCGAGCGGACCCGATACCACGTCTGCTGGGGAAGCTGGAATGCGCCACACGTCGGCGACGTTCCCATCACGGAGATCATCGATCTGATCCTCAGGGTTCCTGTCGGCGGATACGCTATCGAGCAGGCCAACCCCCGTCATGAGCACGAGTGGCGCGTGTGGGAAGAGGTCACTCTCCCCGAGGGGAGAAGCCTCATCCCGGGCGTCATCAGCCATGTCACGAATGTCGTCGAGCACCCGGAACTGGTCGCCGAGCGGATCACCCGACTGGCGAAGGTCATCGGGCCAGAGAACGTCGTCGCGGGTACCGACTGTGGGTTCGCTCAAGGTCCATTCGTCCGCCGTGTGCATCCTTCGATCATGTGGGCAAAGCTCCGCGCTCTCGTTGAGGGCGCCGAGTTGGCGTCGCGGCGTCTCTTCTGACCGAGACCTGCGGGTTCTAGGGTGACTGGTTCAAAGGTGTTAGAGGGGCTCCTGCTCGACTTCGGAAGCGTGGTCTTCAAGAGCCCCTTTGAGCAGCTCGGTCGGTTGGAACGAGAACTCGGGCTGGCGCCGGGCACAATCCGACGGCACGGGCCGTTCGACCCCGCCGGGGATGCGCCGTGGCAGGAAATGCTCGCCGGTGAGATCACCGAGCGCGAGTACTGGGCCGATTTCGCTGCCGAGGTCGGCCTGCTGGTGGGGGAAGACTGGAACGTCTTGAAGTTCATCAGCGTCCTCGCCGGCGGGCCGGAGGAGGAGTTCATCCGACCGGAGGCCCTGGCCCTCGTGGATGATGCTCGAAAGGCCGGCATCCCGACCGGAATCCTCACGAACGAGCTCGAACTCTTCCATGGCCGGGAATGGATGGCGCGAATCACCATCCTGGCTGTGGTCGACGTCATCGTCGATGCCTCGGTCACCGGAATCCTCAAGCCCGATCCCGCCAGCTACCACATGGCTGTGGATCGCCTCGGATGCGACCCCGGGAAAACCGTGTTTGTGGACGATCAGCCCCACAACGTGGCCGGCGCGGTCGCAGCGGGCTTGATCGCCATTCACCTCGACATCACCGATCCCAGCCCGGCGTTCGACGAGACGAGGGTTCGCCTCGGCCTCACTGAAAGGATTCCACAGGGATGACGGTCGCCAACGACGGACGGGTGGACGGGACGTTGAGCCCGACGGCATGGGATCGCCTCCACGAGCTGTGCCTGCGAGGTTTGTGGCCGCTCCCCGACGACGACGACACCCTGGTTCTCGTGGAGGCCGGATTCGCCGAACAGACGGCTGACGGGTTCCGGGTGCTGGGCCCCGGGATCGAGACTCATGCCGGCGCGGTCCGACTGCCTGAGGGCTCCGATCCCCGATTGGCTGTTCAGGAGGCCTACGAGCGCTTCTTGGCGTTGGACATCGAGGTCAAGCGGGCCGTCACCGATTGGCAACTCGGAGGCTATGCCGGCGCGTCGCACCTTGACGCTGAGGGATGGGCGATCGTCGACCGTGTTCAAAGAGTCCAGGATCGTGTCTCTCCGATCCTTCGGAGACTCACCCCCGACCTCCCACGGTTGGCAGAGTACCGAACGCGTTTGGCGCAAGCCCTGCGCAAACTGGAGTCGGACGGAGAACTCGCCTATCTGTCGGGTCTCACGGTCGACTCGTACCACACCTTGTGGTGGCACCTACACCAGGAGCTTCTCTGGACGCTCGGCATCAGTCGCTCGGATGATCCGAACCAGTAGCACCGCGTCGCCATTCAACTGAGTCGACGCGGCGCTCAGCCACTGACGGGCTGAGATCGTGTTCCACAAAGAGAAACAGCAACCTTGTCGAAATGGCGTTGGGCTGTTTACCGTCCAAGTATGACCCAGCACTCAGCCGCTGATCATTCATGAAAAGCCCGCATCTCACCGCTTACGGCCGCATCCGAAGCCTGCTCGCCGCCGGGGAGTGCGTCGTTCTCGACGGTGGTGTCGCCACTGAAGTCGCTCGGACCGAGATCGGCCGGGCCCCCGGCTCTGAGGCATCAAGCGACACCTGGGCGATCTACGACCAGACGAACCGGGTGCTCGACGTGCATCGGCGGTACGCCTTGGCCGGATGTGACGTCATCTCCACAAACACGTGGGGCCTTTTGCACAGCGCGGTAACCGATCGGGGCCGTCGGCCCGGCCGGACTGGGCTGCCGGCCTGGACGGTGGCAACCCGGGATGCGGTGACCCTCGCCCGCCGCGGCATTGCTGAGGCTGGACGCAGCGGACACTGCGCGGTGGCGTTCTCTCTCAATGACGCCGACCCGCTGTTTAAGGGCGTGGAAGAGCTGCTGACTCTCCTGTGGAGCATTGACCCGCCGGACCTCGTGCTGGTCGAAACGCTGCGGGAGCTTCCAAACCCAGACCTTCTCCGCGCCATCGCCGACGTGGCGGCCCGGGGGCTTCCGGTGTGGGTGAGCTTCAGTTGCGTCGGCGCCGAAGCGGGGACACCGCCAGGCTCGGTATCGTCGGCACTGGCCGGGCTGGAGCGGTCTGGTGTCGACGCTGTGCTGGTCAACTGTGTGCCGGCTGCTCAGGCTTCGGCCGCGTTGGCCCAATTGGCGATGGCCACGTCGCTGCCGGTGGGGTGCTATCCGCGACTTGACGGGCCGCTCCACCCCGCGGCGTACGCCGAACTCTCCCTCGAGTGGCGGGCGCAGGGCGCTCGCATCATCGGCGGGTGCTGCGGCGTCGGCCCGCGCCACATCGAAGCACTGTCTGCGCGGCTCGCGGCGCGAGCCACGACGAGTTCCTGACCCGACAAGGAGGACCCGCTTCCATGCTCGCCTCATCCGAGAACGAGTTCTTGTTCACGTCCGAATCCGTGACCGAGGGACATCCGGACAAGCTGGCCGACGCCATCTCTGACGCCGTGCTCGATGCTGTGCTGGCCGAGGATCCCGCCGGACGGGTGGCGTGCGAGACGTTGGTCACGACGGGGCTCATCCTGGTGTCCGGTGAGATCACCACCAGCGCTCAGGTCGACCTCCCGACGATCGCACGGGAGACGGCTCGTCGGATCGGGTACGACAACGCCGAATACGGCTTCGACTGCAACACCTGCTCGGTGGTGACGGCCATCGATCGGCAGTCCCCGGACATCGCGCAAGGCGTCGATCTCGCGTACGAGGCCCGCCAGGGCAGCGACGAGGACGACCCCTTCGATCTCGCCGGTGCCGGTGATCAGGGAATGATGTTCGGCTACGCCACCAACGAGACGCCCGAGCTCATGCCGATGCCAATCGTCCTCGCTCACCGGCTAGCTCAGCGACTGGCCGATGTCCGGCGAACGGGCGCCATCCCGTACCTGCGGCCTGACGGCAAGACGCAGGTCACGGTCCGGTACGAGTCGGGCCGACCGGTCGAAATCGAGCGAGTCCTGATCTCGACGCAGCACGGGCCGGGAGTCGACTCGCAAAGCGTCATCCGGCCGGACCTCTTCGAACATGTCGTTCGACCGGTGCTTCCCGTCAGCTTGTACGACGAGGCGAAGCTGCGATCGGGCAGCAATTTCCTGGTCAACCCGACCGGGAAGTTCGAGGTGGGCGGGCCCATGGGCGACTGTGGGCTGACGGGCCGAAAGATCATTGTGGATACCTACGGCGGAGCGGCCCGCCATGGCGGGGGAGCATTCTCGGGCAAGGATCCTTCGAAGGTGGACCGCTCTGCCGCCTACGCCGCCCGCCACGTCGCCAAGAACCTCGTGGCAGCCGGACTGGCCGACCGTTGCGAGGTCCAGGTTGCCTATGCCATCGGAGTAGCCCGGCCGGTGTCGGTCATGGTTGACACCTTCGGGACCGAGCACATCGGCAAGGGCACAATCCTGCGGCTCATCGAGGAGCATTTCGACCTGCGCCCCGGAGCCTTTCGCCAGAACCTCCGTCTGCACCGGCCGATCTACGGCAAGACATCGGCCTACGGCCACTTCGGCCGCAACGACCCCGACTTCAGCTGGGAGTCGACCGATCTGGCCGATCGACTTCGGGCTGCCGCCACCCCGGCCGCCGCGCTCGTCGAAGCCTGAGCTCCCGATGGGCGAGTTTCCCACCGACCTGGCCATCGCCCGGCAGGCGACCCTGAAGCCACTGGCCGACGTCGCCTCCGAGATGGGGCTCTCGGAGTCGTTCCTCGAGCCCTACGGCGACAGCGTGGCCAAGATCAAGCTCGAGGCGATGGAGGCGATGGCGGACGCGCCGAAGGCTCGCTACGTCGTCGTCTCGGCCATCACCCCCACGCCGCTCGGAGAGGGCAAGACCACGACCACGGTCGGTCTCGGCCAGGCGTTCCGGCACATTGGGAAGCGGGCGACCGTAGCCATCCGCCAACCGTCCATGGGGCCGACCTTCGGGATCAAGGGCGGGGCGGCCGGCGGCGGATGGTCCCAGGTCGTCCCGATGGAGACGCTCAACTTGCATCTCACCGGCGACATGCACGCCGTCACAGCCGCCCACAATCTGCTGGCCGCCATGATCGACAACCACATCCACCAGGGTGACGGCCTCGGCATCGAGCAGCACAGCGTGACATGGCGGAGGGTCCTCGACGTCAACGACCGGGCGCTGCGAAACGTGGTCCTCGGTCTCGGAGCCCGGGAGGACGGGATCCCCCGCCAGAGCGGCTTCGACATCACCGCGGCTTCCGAAGTGATGGCGGTCCTCGCCTTGTCGACGTCGCTCCAAGACATGCGACGCCGCCTCGGCCGGATCGTCATCGGCTACTCCAGGACAGGGGTCCCGATCACCGCCGAAGATCTCAAAGCAGCCGGGGCGATGGCCGTCATCCTCCGCGAGGCGATTAAGCCCAACCTCCTCCAGACGCTGGAAAACACCCCCGTCCTCGTGCACGCCGGCCCATTCGGGAACATCGCCCACGGCAACTCATCGGTCGTGGCCGACCTCATCGGGATCCACACCGGCGACTTTCTGGTGACCGAAGCCGGGTTCGGCGCTGACATGGGAGCGGAACGGTTCTTCAACATCAAGTGCCGGGCTTCGGGGTTGCGGCCCGACGCGGCTGTGCTCGTGGCTACGGTCCGGGCCCTGAAGGCCCACTCCGGGCATCACCGAATAGTCGCCGGCCGCCCCCTCCCCGATGAGCTGCTCGAGGAGAACCCCGATGAGGTACAGGTCGGGGGCGCGAACCTGGAGAAGCAGATCGAGAACATCGTCCTCCACGGCGTCACCCCGGTCGTCGCCATCAACGCCTTTCCGACCGACCATCCCTCCGAGCACCGCGCCATCGCCGAGATCGCCGCCCGCTGCGGCGCCCGCTGCGCCGTCTCGAACCACTTCACCGAGGGCGGGAAGGGGGCGGCGGAGCTGGCCGAAGCGGTCGCCGAGGCGGCCGGCGAGCCGAATGACTTCCGGTTCCTCTACCCAGACGACGCCTCGCTGCGCCAGAAGATCGAGACGGTGGCCACACGCGTCTACGGCGCCTCGGAGGTGAAGTACGACCTGGCCGCTAGCCGCCAGCTCGACACCTACGAGCGGACGGGGTTCGACCGGCTCCCGGTCTGCATCGCCAAGACCCACCTCTCGATCTCGTCCGACCCCACCCTCAAGGGGGCGCCGAAAGGTTGGGTGCTGCCGGTACGGGAGGTGCGGGCCTCGGTCGGTGCGGGGTTCATCTACCCGATCTGCGGCGACATGCGGACCATGCCCGGCCTCGCCTCCCAGCCGGCCGCGGAGCACATCGACATCGACGAGCACGGTCAGATCGTCGGGCTGTCATGACGCCGCCACGGTCAACGTCGAGAGAAGGTTGCCATGCTCCTTGAGGTCCGGCCGGTTCGCCGGCTGCGGGGAGAAACGCGGATAGACCTCCTGGCCGGCATCGGCCCGGTCATCGACGGCCTCGCCCACGACGACGGCGTTGACCTCGGTCAGGTCCGGCTCGTTTGCGACTGGATCCAGTACAAGCAGAACTTCCGGGAGATCGTGACGGTCCGGCCTGTGCTCGACACGTCGAGCGCCTGCCGTCTCGAGGTCGCCGTCGACCTGCGTCGGGCGCCGGGAGCGGACCTCGAGACGCTCACGAAGACGGCGCTCGAACTGTACCGCGGCGGCACATCGGATCGCGTCTACCTCGAAGAATGGGCACCCGGCCGCGACAGCTGCATCTGGCGGTTCAACGAGCTGTACTGGCAGTTTCTCGGCCTGTGGGAGGAAGAAACCGGCCAGGACTACGAGGCGGCACTGCCCGGAGGCGAGAGCGACGCCCGCAACCGCGCCTCTGTCCGCGAGCTCATCGGCGACCTCTTTGCCACCTGGGATGCACTCGACGCCCGCCATGCCCTCCCCGAAGATCTCTGCCTCCTCGAACTCGGGGTCGGCAACGGCAACTTCGCCCAGGCGTTCTTCGACGAGTTCACCAAGCTCGACCAGGTCCACGGCAAGGATTACCTCCGCCGGCTCCACTACTTCATGGGTGACTACTCCCCCCACGTCCTTGAACGGGCGCAGCAGTCGGTGGCCGACAACGCTGCCCGCACCAGCGCCCTCGTCCTCGACGCTCGCCGTCCGGCGACCACCCTGGGGTTCCTCCGAGGGAAGGTGTTCCTCGTCTACCTCTCCAACGTCTACGACAACCTGCCCACCGACGAGTTGGCCATGGTTGGTGGCCGACCCTACCTCGTCGAGACGCGGGCGTACCTCTCTGGCGAGGACGCAGCGCGCATCGCCCGGTCGGTGCAGGTCGAGATACCCCGCCTCGGGGCCCTCATCCAGCGGCTCCTCACCATCGGACCGGAGCTGCTGGCCGAGGCCTGCCCGGAGCACGTCCCCAATCGCAGCCGGGCGGTCACCTTCTGGCGTGAAGTCTGGGAAGCCATCCGGGTCGACGAGCGGTACTCCCCTCTCGACGGGCTCGCGTCCTATCAACCCGGTCCGTGCGTGTCGGGCGAGCTCCTCCGGCCCCTGCTGGAAGCAGGGGGCGACACCCGGATGCACGTCAGCAATGGGACGGTCTCGAGCTTCGCCGAGACCCTGCCACTGCTACACCCGTTCGGCCGGCTCCAATGCCACGACCTCTTCGTCGTTGACCACCGGGAGTACGGCAGCGGGTTCTTCGGGCCCGGCAAGTACGACGGGTCCGTCGTCAACTGGGTCAACGGTCCGCTGCTCGCCCACGTCGGAGCCCGGCTCGGCTACGGCATCCGCTTCTCGGCCTTCACCCATCGGAGTGGGACGAACGTCAAGACAATGACCGCCCAGGTCAGGGACTAGCCAGGGAGCGATCCGGATGCTGACTACCACGGTCGTCGGTTCATACTCCGTCCCCGAGTGGCTCGAACGCCTCAAGGACGACCATCTCCAGCGGCGGGTCAGCGCGGCCCACCTCGAGGAGATCCACCAGGTTGCCATCAAGGGAGCCCTCAAGGATCAGGAGCAGGCCGGCATCGACGTCGTCTCCGACGGGGAACTCCGCCGAGACAACGACATCGACTATCTGCTGGCCCGAATCCCCGGCGTGACGATCGTCAACCCGAAGAAGCTGCACTACTTCGACTACCACAACGCCATCGTGGAGCGTCGGCTCCCCGAGCCCGTCCCGGGGGCGTTGGGCCTCGGCGAGGACTACCGCTTCACCGCCCAGTTCACGGAGCGGCCCATCAAGTTCTCCTTCACCGGGCCGTTCTCTCTCTCACGGCACATCGACAACCGCGCCTACCGAAACGAACGCGAGCTCGTCCTGGCCCTGGCCCGGTGGCTCAACACCGAGGCGACCGCCCTCGTGGCCGCCGGGGCTCGGCTCCTGCAGATCGACGAGCCGTTCCTCGCCGGCTATCCCGACCAGGTCGGCCTGGCCGTCGAGGCCATCAATACCGTGGTGGCCGACGTCCGCGCCAGCTGGGCGCTCCACGTCTGTTACGGGAACCGCCATGCCCGGCCGCTGTGGGAAGGACACTACTCCTTCCTGTTCCCCGCCGTCCTCGACGCCCGGGTCGACCGGCTCACCCTCGAATTCGCCCGCAAAGGGTACGACGACCTCGCGCTGCTGGCCGAACACGGATGGGACCGGGAGATCGGGCTCGGGGTCGTCGACGTGAAGAGCCACCAGCTCGAATCGCCGGAGGTTGTCGCCGGTCGGATCCGCCGGGCGCTCGACGTCGTACCGGCCGACCGGCTGGTCGTCAATCCGGACTGCGGCCTGCGGCACCTGCCCGTCGAGGTAGCCCGGGCGAAGCTCGGATCGATGGTCGAGGGCGCGGCGCTGATCCGTCGAGAGCTCGGTGCCGCCCCGGAGCTGAACCTGGTCGCGAGCCTGCCATAAGCCCTGTTCAGCTGAGAGACCTTCCACGCACATCCCGCCGACACGGAGGAGACATGACGCTTCGCGACTTCAAAGTGGCCGACCTCGCGCTGGCCGAGTACGGCCGCAAGGAGATCCGCCTCGCTGAGCACGAGATGCCCGGGCTGATGGCGATGCGGGCGGAATACGGTCCGTCCCAACCGTTGTCCGGTGCCCGCATCACTGGCTCGTTGCACATGACGATCCAGACTGCGGTGCTGATCGAGACGCTCGTTGCGCTGGGCGCCGAGGTCCGTTGGGCGAGCTGCAACATCTTCTCGACCCAGGATCACGCTGCGGCTGCAGTGGTGGTCGGCCCCGATGGTACCAAGGACGCACCGAGCGGCGTTCCCGTGTTCGCCTGGAAGGGCGAGACCCTCGAGGAGTATTGGTGGTGCACCGAGGCCGCGCTCACCTGGCCGGGCGGAGATGGCACGACTGGCGGCCCGAACATGATCGTCGACGATGGCGGTGACGCCACGTTGCTGATCCACAAGGCGGTGGAGTTCGAAGCGGCCGGCGCGGTACCCGATCCGGGCAGCGCCGAGACCGAAGAGTACGAGGTTGTGCTCCGGCGGCTCCAGGCCTCCCTCGAGCGCGACCCGCAACGCTGGACGCAAATCGCCGCCGGCGTGCGGGGCGTGTCAGAGGAAACGACAACCGGGGTGCACCGCCTCTACGAAATGCAGCAGGCCGGCACCCTGTTGTTCCCGGCCATCAATGTGAACGACTCAGTGACCAAGAGCAAGTTCGACAACAAATACGGCTGTCGCCATTCGCTGATCGACGGCATCAACCGCGGCACCGACGTCCTCATCGGGGGCAAGGTCGCGGTCGTCTGCGGGTATGGCGATGTGGGCAAGGGGTGTGCCGACTCACTCCGGGGCCAGGGTGCCCGGGTGATCGTGACCGAGATCGACCCCATCTGCGCCCTCCAGGCGGCCATGGACGGGTACCAGGTGGCGGTTCTGGACGAGGTGGTGAGCAGCGCCGACATCTTTGTCACGGCCACGGGGAACCGGGACGTCATCACCGCCTCGGACATGGTCCGGATGAAGCACCAGGCGATCGTCGGCAACATCGGGCACTTCGACAACGAGATCGACATGGCCGGGCTGGCCAAGGTCGCCGGGGTCGAACGGGTCAACGTCAAACCCCAGGTGGACGAATGGCGCTTCCTGCCGACGCCGGAACACCCCGAGGGGCATGCCGTCATCGTGCTGTCCGAAGGGCGGCTTCTCAACCTCGGGAACGCGACCGGCCACCCGAGCTTCGTGATGTCGACCTCGTTCACGAACCAGACGATCGCTCAGGTCGAACTGTTCACCAACTCGGAGACCTACGACCTGCGTGTCCACGTGCTCCCCAAGCTCTTGGACGAGAAGGTGGCGCGCCTGCACCTCGATGCGCTCGGGGTCAAGCTCACCGAGCTCCGGCCCGATCAGTCGGCCTATCTCGGGATCCCGGTCGAAGGTCCCTACAAGCCTGATCACTACCGCTACTAGCCGAGGGTCCGCCGAAATGAATGTGCCGGTCACCGTGACGCGGCTGTGTCACGGGTTCAGCATCGAAGTTACCCCGAGAGAAGCGCGCAAGATCCATCGGTTCAGCGACCATCTCCGGCCGGGCACCTCGGTCTATGTCACCTACCTGGCCAACACGCGGTTCTCCGAGACCGTCGAGGCCGTCCGGCGACTCGCTGCCGAGCACATGCGACCCGTCCCCCATCTGGCTGTGCGGGCAGTGCGCAACGAACGCCACCTCGACGAACAGCTCGCCGCCCTGACCGGTGAGGCGGGCATCGACGAGGTACTGCTCATCGGCGGGTCGTTGTCGCATCCCGTCGGCGAGTTCGACGCCACCATTCAGGTCCTGCGGACCGGCTGCCTCGAACGGCGAGGCATCCGGCGGGTTGGCCTGGCCGGGCACCCCGAAGGCAGTCCCGACATCAGCGAGGAGGGGCTGCGCCAGGCCCTCAAAGACAAGAACGAGTTCGCCGCCGACACCCCGATGAAGCTTTACCTCGTCACCCAGTTCTGCTTCGCCCCCGGACCGGTCGTCGCCTGGGAACGCCGAATCAGAGCCGACGGCAACCGACTCCCGATCCAGGCCGGTCTGCCCGGCCTCGCCTCGCCCGCCACGCTCTTGAAGTTTGGTGTCTCCTGTGGCGTCGGACCCTCCCTCAAGGTGCTCCGCCGGCGAGCAGGTGGCGTCCTCAAGATGGCCACCGGGCCGACCTACTGCCCGGACGCCCTGATGACGGGCATTGCCCGCGGCGCGATCGCCGATCGACACGCCCTCTTTCGGGGCTACCACTTCTTCCCGTTTGGGGCCTACGCCCGCACCGCCACCTGGGCCAACGCCATTGCCGAGGGCCGCTTCACCTACAACGAGCGCAGCGACAGCCTGGAGGTCCGGCCATGACGGTCAACGGTCAGCGCCACGACGTCGTCGCGATCGGCAACGCCATCGTCGACGTCCTCGTTCAGTGCGACGACGAGTTGATCCGACGGCTCGGCCTGGAAAAGGGGGCGATGTCCCTGGTCGATGCGGCTCGGGCGAAGGAGATCTACGGCCAGATCGGCACCGGCGTCGAGGCATCCGGCGGATCGGCCGCCAACACGGCGGCCGCCGTCGCCTCCCTCGGAGGCGACGCGGCGTTTCTCGGGAAGGTCCGCGATGACGAGTTCGGTGAGATCTTTGCTCACGACCTGAGGGCTACCGGCGTCCACGACGCCACGATCCCGGCCACCTCCGGTCCTCGAACCGCCCACTGTCTCGTGCTGATCACCCCCGACGCACAGCGCACGATGTGCACCTACCTCGGGATCGCCGGGCAGCTCTCCGCCGAAGACGTCGACCGCCAGCTGGTGGAAGCCTCCGCCATCACGTTCCTGGAGGGCTACCTGGTGGGCCTGCCCACCGCCGAAGCCGCCATCCGCGCCGCCGTCGCCGCTGCCCGCCAGTTGGACCGTCGGGTGGCCCTGACATTGTCGGATCCAACGTGGGTGGCCGCCCAGCGGGCCGCCGTCATGGCCCTTCTGCCCGACGTCGACATCCTGCTGGCCAACGAGCACGAGGCCCGCCAGCTCACCGGTGAGGCCGATGCCGCCGCGGCGGTGAAGGCGTTGACCCGTTCGTGCCCTGTGGTGGCAGTCACGCGCAGCGAGCACGGCGCCCTCGTCAGCGACGGGTCGAACACCGTGGCCGTACCAGCAGAGACGGCGAGCCGGGTCATCGACACGACAGGCGCCGGGGACGTGTTCGCCGCCGGCTTCCTCCTCGGGCTGGCCCGCCAGCACGACATCGCCGCCAGCGCCCGGCTCGGGGCCGTGGCGGCGGCCGAAGTGATCGGGCATCTGGGCGCCCGGCCGGAGATCAGCCTGGCCGACCACGTGCGACGGGCCGGCATCACGCTCAAACCACCGGAGCCCGGCGCATGACTGACGTCCCTTTCCGCGACGAACCACTCGGACAGTTCCTCGACCAGGTCGCCTCCGACGCGCCGGCACCCGGGGGCGGTGCCGTCACCGCCGTGACCACCGCCCTGGCGGCCGGCCTCGTGGCCATGGTCGCCCGGTTCTCGAGCCGTCAGATGGCCGATGCGATCGGCGTCGCCGAAGAGGCCGACCGGCTCCGAGCCCGGGCGATCGGCCTGGCCGATGACGATGCCGGGGCCTACCGCGAGGTCCTGGCCGCCTACGCCGTCAAGCAGGACGGCGAAGGGCGGGTGACGAGGATTCGAGCGGCCCTCGAACGGGCGGCCGACGTGCCGCTCGCGGTCGCCCACGTCGCCGCCGACACCGCCCTGATCGGCGCCCGCCTGGTCGCCAGCTCCAACCCGAACCTCACGGGCGATGCGGTCGTCGCCGTGCATTTGGCCGAGGCGGCGGCGCGGGCCGCAGTGACCCTCGTCGAACTCAACGTCCGGCTCGGGAAGCTCGATGGTTCCTGGCTCGAAGACTCCGCCGCCCATCTCGCCACAGCCGCCAAGGCGGCCACGAGCATCCCGTGAGCGCAGACGTCATCGACGGGAGGTCCTACGCCGTCGACATGAAGGATCGGGTCGAGGCCGAAGTGAAGGTCCTGGCCCGCCGGGGTGTACGGCCCGGACTGGCCACCGTTCTCGCCGGCGATGACGTACCGGCTGAAGCGTACGAGCGCCGAGTCCGCCGCCTCGCCGAGGACCTTGGCTGCCACTACCTCTGCGAGCGCATCTCCAGCGACGCCGAGGAGGCTGACGTCGTCGCCACGGTGGGAAAGCTCGATGCCGACCCGCGAGTCTCGGGCATTCTCGTGCTGCGGCCGCTTCCCCCGCAGGTGGCTGAGGTCGCCGTCTACCGCGAGCTCGATCCGGTCAAAGACATCGAGTGTGTCCACCCCGCCAATGCAGGCCTTCTTGCTCTGGGACGGCCCCGCTACGTGCCCTCTACCCCCGCCGCTGTCTTCCACATGCTCGAACGCTACCTACGAGAGACCGGTCATGACCCGGCCAAGGTGTACGCCGCCAGCAACATCGTCGTCGTCGGCCGGTCCAACAACGTGGGCAAGCCCGCCCTCCTGCTCGGCCTGGCCCGGAACGCCACCGTCGTCTCCTGCGACGTCCACAGCTTCCAGGCCGGTCTTCTCTACGAGCACACCGCCGCTGCCGACATCCTTATCGTCGCGGCCGGCGTCCCGGGTCTGGTCCGGGGCGAGCACGTCAAGGATGGTGTCATCGCCATCGATGTCGGCATCAACCCGGTGACCGATCCGCACACTGGCACAATGCACTTCGTCGGCGACCTGGAGTTCGCCAGCGTGGCCGAACGAGCCCGGGCGATCTCGCCGGTGCCGGGCGGCGTCGGGCCGATCACCGACGTCTGGCTCCTCCACAACACGATCTCCGCGGCACGTCTCGCCGCCGAAGTCGCCGCCGCTCAGCCGGCGCTCGAAGGGCTCGTGCCGGAACCGGCTTCCCTGATCGCCGTGTGAGGCACAGTCTTGGGCCGAACTCCTTTCTTGCTGCCGGGGGTCCTCCAAGCCCTCCCACCCGTCGCCGACGTGGCCGTCCTACGCGACGGCCAGAGGTTCGTCGTCGGCATCCATCCCGATGAAGTCTTGGTCGCTCGAGGCGAAGCCGCGCTCCGAGCTCTCGACGAACTTCAGCGCGGTTGGTGGGCAGGCCTCCTCCCGTACGACCTCGGCCGGGTCGTCGAGCCCTGGACGACGAGGATCGCCGACGATCTCGGCCTCCCTGATCTCGTTCTCGCCCGCTTCGCCGTGCGACTTGTCATCGAAGGCCACCAAGCGTGGTTGGAGGGCGACGGCCCGGCCCGCGGCCACCTTGAGGCGGCGCTCCGTCGCGCCCGGACGGGCCAGCCGGTTGCTCGCCGCATCGAGCTCGGTCAGTGGCGCTCCTCCCTGTCACAGGAAGAATTCGAACGCTCGGTGAGAGCCGCGCAGGCATTCATCACGGCCGGAGACTGCTATCAGGTCAACCTGACCCGCCGGCTCACCTGCGACCAACCTGCGGATCCGATCGCGCTCTTCGCAGCGTTGGTGCAGACAAACCCCGCGCCGCACGCCGCGCTCTTCCGGCTTGGCGATGTGTCGGTGGTGTCCGCTTCCCCCGAACGGTTCCTGCGGCGGACGGGACGTCAGGTCGAATCCCGGCCGATCAAGGGGACGGGCGCCGACGCCACGGCGTTGGCGGAGAGCCCGAAGGACCGAGCTGAGAACGTCATGATCGTCGATCTGACGAGAAATGACCTCGGACGCATCTGCGAATACGGTTCGGTCAGCGTGTCGAACCTCTGCGAGGTCGAGGCGCACCCCGGGCTGTACCACCTCGTGACGACCGTACGGGGGACCCTGCGCCCCGGCGTCCGATCCGGAGCCCTGATCCGAGCGGCATTTCCGCCGGCGTCGATCACCGGTGCGCCGAAACCCCGCGTCATGCAGATCATCGAAGACCTCGAGCCATGTCGGAGAGGCGTCTATTGCGGAGCCGTCGGTTGGATCGACGCCGACCAGGAGGCCCTGGATCTGAACGTCGCCATCCGGACCTTCCTCATCCTGGACGGACGAACACATCTCGGCGTGGGAGCGGGCATCATCGCCGACTCCGTCCCCGAACACGAGTGGTGGGAGACGGAGCTCAAGGCGGCTCGCCTTCTCGCCGTAGCCGGGGGGCAAGAGCCCCTGAGGAGTGGAGAGCATGCAGAAACGGAATGGTTCGGATCGTCGGCGGATCACTCAGCCGCTCGTCCGCCGGGGCGGGGAGCTCGAGCCGGCGTCATGGGAGGAGGCGCTCGACGCGGCCGCGGCCGGCTTCCGGCGGGCGGTGGAGGGCGGTGGGCCTGACTCGGTCGGGATGTTCTCCTGCTCGAAAGCGACGAACGAGGTGAATTTCGTCGCCCAGAAGTTCATGCGGGTGGCCATCGGCACCAACAACATCGACTCCTGCAACCGCACCTGACACGCTCCGTCCGTCGTCGGTCTGGCGACAGTGTTCGGAGCAGGGGGCGGGACCAGCAGCTACGCCGAGGTGGAAGACACCGACGTCATCGTGCTGTGGGGCAGCAACGCCCGGGAGACCCATCCCATCTTCTTCCACCACGTGCTGGCCGGGCGGCGTAACGGCGCCGAGCTCATCGTCGTCGACCCCCGGCGGACGACCTCGGCCCGCTTCGCCGACGCCTGGCTGGGCCTCGACGTCGGCACCGACATCGCGCTGGCCAACACCGTGGCCCGGGAGATCCTGGCGGCCAGGCTGGAGAACCGCACGTTCATCGACGCGGCGACTACCGGCTTCACCGAGTACGCGGCGTCGGTCGAGCCGTGGACACTGGAGCGGGGCGAGGCCGCCACCGGCGTCTCCGCCGAGGCCATCCGCCGCCTGGCCCACGCCTACGGCCGCGCCGACCGGGCCCAGCTGTGCTGGACGCTGGGCATCACCGAGCACCACAACGCCGTCGACAACGTCCTGGCACTGATCAACCTGGCGTTGCTGTGCGGCCACGTCGGCCGCTACGGCTCGGGGCTCCAGCCCCTGCGGGGCCAGAACAACGTCCAGGGCGGCGGCGACATGGGCGCCATCCCCAACAAGCTGCCCGGCTTCGGCGACATCCTCGACGACGGCACCCGGGCCCCCTTCGCCACCGCCTGGGGCAGCACGATCCCGCCCCGCCATGGAATGCACCTGACCCAGATGTTCGCCGCCATGGAACGGGGCGACCTCACCGCCCTCTACTGCATCGGAGAGAACCCGGCCCAGTCGGAGGCCGACGTCGCCCACGCCATCGGGCTCCTGGAGGGGCTCGATCACTTCGTCGTACAGGACATCTTCCTGACGAAGACGGCTCAACTGGCCGACGTGGTATTGCCGGCCACCGCCGCCTGGTGCGAGACCGAAGGGACGGTGACGAGCTCCGAGCGTCGGGTCCAGCGGGTCCGCAAGGCCATCGAGCCGCCCCAGGGCGCCCGGGACGACGTCGACATCCTGTGCGAGGTGGCTGGCCGGCTGGGGCGCGACTGGCGCTACGACTCGGCCGAGGCGATCTGGGACGAGCTGCGGTCGCTCTCGCCGCTGCACCGGGGGATGAGCTGGCGCCGGCTCGAGGAGCTCGGTGGGATCCAGTGGCCCTGCCCCTCGGAGGACTCGCTGGAACCGTCGTTCCTCCACGCCAGGCTCTGGGCCGCCGACCCCGCCGACCGGGGCCCCATGGCGCCGTTCTCGCCGGTGGAGCACGAGCTGCCCGTCGACGAGCTCACCGACGAGTTCCCCTTCCGGCTCACCACCGGGCGCCGCCTCGACTCCTTCAACACCGGAGTGCAGAGCGGCGGCTACGCCTCGCCGCTCCGCTTCGGAGAGACGCTCGACATATGTCCCGAAGACGCTGCCGCACTCCAACTGATCGACGGCGACAAGGTCCGAGTGACATCGCGAAGAGGTTCCGTTGTGGCACCAGCGCGGGTCGACACGAGCCTCCGCCAAGGCCTGGTCTTCATGACGATGCACTTCCCCGATGAGGTCGACGTAAACCAAGTCACGATCGACGCCACCGACCCCAAGTCCGGAACGGCCGAGTTCAAGGCGGCCGCCGTGCGGGTGGAGCGGCTGTAGATGGCTGATCTGCGGTTCCGCGACGAGTTTGCAGCGGGGGCCGAACAGGCCGCCCTCGACGAGCTGCTCGGCGCGTCGGGGAAGCGACGAGACCTCCTGCTGCCGGCGCTGCACGCTGTCCACCACGCCGTCGGCTGGATCAGCCGGGGCGCCCTCGCAGAGATCGCCCGCCGCCTGGAGGTCGCTCCTGCCGACGTGTACGGCGTCGCCTCGTTTTACGGGCTGTTCTCCCTCGCGCCCCGTCCGTCTCGGGTCGTGCACGTTTGCACGGACCTGGCCTGCCGCATCGCTGCTTCCGACCGGCTGACCGAAGTCCTCGGTCCTCCCGGTCGTCCCGAGGGGGCGTCGACCTGGGTCGAGAGCTCCTGCCTGGGCGTTTGCGAGCGGGCGCCGGCGACCCTGGTGGCGCAGTACGGGGAGAGCCACGCAGAGGCCGTGATGGCGCCCGCCACGGCATCGGAGGTGACGGCCGCCCTGGCTGAGGGCTTCAGTGGCCCTCCTCCAGAGCCACCTGTCACGGCCGCCGTGCCCCAGGCCGGCGATGCCGCTCTGGTCTTGTTGCGGCGGGTGGGCGTCGTCGACCCGGCCAGCCTCGACGACTACCGGACGCAGGGCGGTTACGAGGCGCTGCGGCGGGCGGTGAGGATGGGCCCGGCGGCGGTGATCCGGGAGGTGAGCGACTCGGGGCTCGTCGGCCGGGGTGGGGCGGCGTTCCCAACCGGGCGGAAGTGGGCGGCGGTGGCCGGCCAGCCGGTCCGGCCCCACGAGCTGGTCTGCAACGCCGACGAGTCGGAGCCCGGCACGTTCAAGGACCGGGTGCTGATGGAGGGCGACCCCTACGCCGTGGTCGAGGCCATGACCATCGCCGGCTACGCCACCGGCGCCGAACACGGCTACCTCTACCTGCGGGGCGAGTACCCCCGGGCGCTCGGCGCCCTGCGCACGGCCATCGACACCGCCCGGGAGCGGGGCTTCCTGGGACCGGACGTGATGGGCCTCGGCTTCGCCTTCGACGTCGAGATCCGCCGCGGGGCCGGCGCCTACATCTGCGGCGAGGAGACGGCCATCTTCAACTCCATCGAGGGCTACCGGGGCGAACCCCGCAACAAGCCGCCCTTCCCGGTCGAGGCCGGGCTGTTCGGTCGCCCCACGCTGGTCAACAACGTCGAGACGCTGGTCAACGTCCTGCCCATCCTGACCGGGGGGGCGGCGGCCTTCGCCGCCGTCGGCACCGAGCGGTCGAAGGGGCCCAAGCTGTTCTGCCTGTCGGGCCCGGTCGCCCGGCCCGGCGTCTACGAGGTGCCGTTCGGCGTGACGCTCCGGGCGCTCCTCGAACTGGCCGGCGGCGTGGCGGACGGGCGAATGCTGCAGGCCGTGCTCCTGGGCGGGGCGGCCGGCGCCTTCGTCGGCCCCGACGGCCTCGACGTCCCCCTTACCTTCGAGGGCGCCACCGCCGCCGGGGTCACCCTCGGATCCGGCGTGGTCATGGTCCTCGACAACACCGTCGACCTGGCGCCGTTCCTCGTCCGCATCGCCGCCTTCTTCCGCGAGGAGAGCTGCGGCCAGTGCGTGCCCTGCCGGGTCGGCACCGTCCGCCAGGAGGAAGCGCTGCTGCGGCTCACCGACGGGCGCCCACTGGGCGGCGTCGAGGACGAGCTGGCCCTGCTGGCCGACATCGGCCAGGTCATGCGCGACGCCTCCATCTGCGGCCTCGGCCAGACGGCGGCCGGCGCCATCGCCTCGGCCATCCAGGCATTCGCACCGTTCAGGGAGGCAGACGGCGCATGAAGGGAGTATCGATCCGCATCGGGCCGCCACCCCGCATGGTCGAGCTGACCATCGACGGCTCGACGGTGCAGGCCGACGAGGGGTCGACCATCCTCGACGCCTGCCGGGCGGCGGGGGTCGACATCCCCACCCTGTGCTGGGGCGACACCCTCACGCCGAAGAACGCCTGCCGCGTCTGCATGGTGGAGGTGGAAGGGGCCCGGGTGCTGGCCCCGTCGTGCTCCCGCAAGGTGGAGCCGGGCATGATCGTCCACACCGACTCGCCCCGGGCCCGCCACGCCCGCCGGCTGGTACTGGAGTTCCTCGGCAGCTCCGTCGACCTGTCAGCCGCCCCCAACGTGGCGGAGTGGAACGCCGAGTACGGCGCCGACCCGGCCCGCTACGGCCCCGGGGCCGCCACCGTCGCCCAGCCGGCCAAGGTCGACAACGGCCTCTACGTCCGGGACTACGAGCGCTGCATCCTCTGCTACAAGTGCGTCGACGCCTGCGGCGAGCAGTGGCAGAGCACGTTCGCCATCTCGGTCGCCGGCCGGGGCTTCGATTCCCGCATCTCCACCGAGTGGGACGTCCCGCTCCCCGACTCGGCCTGCGTCTACTGCGGCAACTGCATCGAGGTCTGCCCCACCGGGGCGCTGGCCTTCTCCGAGGAGTACGCCCTGCGGGAGGCGGGGGAGTGGGCCCCCGAGCGCCAGACCCGCACCGACACCATCTGCTCCTACTGCGGCGTGGGCTGCACGCTCACGCTCCACGTGCAGGACAACCGCATCGTGCGGGTCACCTCACCCCACGACCAGTTCGTGACCCGGGGCAACCTCTGCATCAAGGGCCGCTTCGGCTACCAGCACGTCCAGAACTTGCCGTGAGTCAGTTCCCGCCTCGCTGGCGGTTTGCCTCAGAGACCAAGTTCGTCGAGGAGTTTGGAGTGCTGTTCGGCATACGAACTTCTTACCGTGCCGGTGCACGCAGTTTGAATCGAGACCAGATGGAAGGCCTAA